>Ga0129313_1000014_pt1 | contig 251848 bp, 263 predicted proteins | sample O1105metagenome_FD_94436 | JGI IMG/M metagenome (GOLD analysis project Ga0129313, IMG submission 94436) | Orangutan group fecal microbial communities from fecal samples from Wisconsin, USA - O1105 metagenome | ecosystem: Host-associated > Mammals > Digestive system > Large intestine > Fecal... | reverse complement strand
CATCTTTTCATTCCTCTAATCGTTATTTTATCTCCAGTGTTTTTTATTACATTCAACAGATAATTCCTTATTATCCAGTGAGTCTTCACAAACTGACAGATAACACTAGATTATCCTAGATTTATTATACTATATTTCATGCCCAATTCCATTCATCAATTTTCTTATTCTTGACATTTTTTTCAAATTGTCTACATTTAAAAAGTGACCACATAAAGTAACTATCCATTACAATTAAATAGATATCAAAAGGAGGTATCCGACAGTCCCTTTCTCTATTCTACCTCTCCAACAATTTTTCACAAAAAACAGCGAAGCCATTCCCAAAGAAATGCTGTACTCCGCTGTTTTCCAAGGATTCTTCCTGTCAAAAGAATCTCATCTTTTATTTGTTATCATACATATCCTGATAGTATTTCTGGTAATCACCGCTGGTTACGTTCTTCATCCACTCTTCGTTCTCAAAGAACCATTTGATGGTCTTTCTGATTCCTTCCTCGAACATTGTCTCCGGATACCAGCCTACCTCAGCCTTAATCTTATCCGGTGCGATGGCATAACGTCTGTCATGACCTTTACGGTCTGTAACATATTTAATCAGATTCTCGCTTACCAATTCTTTTCTCGGGTCGCCTTCCGGAAGCATCTCCTGAAGGGTATCTAAGATGATATGGATAATCTGAATATTCTGTTTCTCGTTGTGACCGCCGATGTTGTAAGTCTCAAATAATCTTCCCTGCTCCTGAACCATATCGATTCCTTTTGCATGGTCTTCTACATATAACCAGTCACGGACATTCTTACCGTCACCGTATACCGGAAGGTCTTTTCCCTGTAATGCATTGTTGATAATCAACGGAATCAGTTTCTCCGGGAACTGGTACGGTCCATAGTTGTTGGAACAATTTGTAATGTTCGCCGGGAATTTATAAGTATCCATATAAGATTTTACTAAGAAATCTGAGGATGCTTTACTTGCTGAATATGGGCTGTGGGGATCATACGGAGTTGTCTCATAGAAATAAGTTCCGTCATCCTCCAGTGAACCATAAACCTCATCCGTAGAAACGTGAAGGAATTTCTTATTCTCTTTGAAGCTTCCGTCCGGCAGCTCCCATGCTGCTTTTGCCGCATTCAGCATTACCAGAGTACCCAATACATTTGTCTTTACAAATACATCCGGGTTTTTGATACTTCTGTCTACGTGGCTTTCTGCTGCGAAATGAACAACTCTGTCAATATCATTTTCTTCAAAAATCTTATTGATGGTTTCGCTGTCGCAGATGTCCGCACGTACAAAAGTATAGTTGTCTCTATTTTCTACGTCCTTTAAATTCTCTAAATTTCCTGCATAAGTCAGCTTGTCTACATTGATAATCCGAATTTCATTATCATATTTTTTGAACATGTAATGAATGTAGTTTGAACCGATAAATCCGGCTCCTCCTGTTACCAAATAGGTTCTCATCTAATAGGTTCCTCCTTAATCATAATTAACAATATTGTAACATTTTATATCATATCATGCAATCCTTATATTTTTAAGGATTCCTTAATATTATTCCTGTTCTTCTTCCTTTTCATCATTCAAAATCTGCCGTACCACATACAGCGGTCTCTGCTTGGTCTGCATAAAAATATTACCCACATAGATGCCTACCAGTCCCACCACCATAATAATGATACCGCCAATCAGACAGTTGGTAGCAATAATACTGGTCCATCCGGTTGCAACATTTCCGCAAAAATAACGGATAATCAATACAATGATTGCAATAAAAGAGGCTAACGTCATCAAAAATCCAAAGCTTACCGTGAATCTTAACAGCTTGTCTGACTGTGATGTCAGAATCTCTCCCGCCATCTTCATTCTCTTTTTCATGTTATAAGAGGATTTTCCCTCATAACGTTCATTGTGTTCCACATCAATGGCAGTCTGCCGGAATCCCAGCCACTTCACATAGATTACAAATGCTCTGTGAAGTTCCCGCATCTTACAGTAATTATCTATTACCACCCGCCGGCTGATGCTGAAATTACAGATTGCCGGATCGTAGTTTCCATCCGATGCAAAAGAATATATCTTATAAAAAATCTTAGATACGAATACTTTTAACGGAGAGTCCTTCCGGTTGGCTCTTCTGGCAAATACCACATCATAGCCTTCCTGTGCCTTGTTATAAAGATTCAATATTTCCTCCGGACGGTCCTGCAAATCACAGTCCATCACCACCACCCAATCTCCGGTGGAATAATCCAGTCCTGCGGTAATGGCTTTTATCTGACCGAAATTTCTCGCCATCTCTATGCCTTTCACTCTCCGGTCTTCTTTACAGATTTCCTCAATGACCTCCCATGAATTTTGAGGGCAGGCATCATTTACCATAATAATCTCAAAATCCTCTGTAATTTGTTCCAATGTTTTTACCAGACGCTGATGCAGTTCACGAATCGCTGCCTTACAGCCATACATCGGAATTACTACTGATATGTCCATTTTCATTTTCTCCTCTTATTTTTCTACACGTAAAATATAAAAATCCCCAATAAAATCAACAGATTTCCAAAAACCTTTCTCTTGGTAATCGGCTCTTTAAAGAATCCAAAGCTTAAAAACATAATCAAAATATATCCCAAAGACTCAATGACCGGACCGTTTTTATATTCAATCTTACGATAAGCCAGAATCATAAGAATCGTGGACATTACCATCATTCCATAGCCGATTATGACATACGGATTCAGATATTCTTTTATCAGGCTGCCGTATTCTTTATTCGCACTTTTTTTCAGTAAAATTTGCGAAAAAGAAGAAATCACAACCGCCATCACCATAAATAACCAATAAATAATATTATTCATCCCGATTCACAATCATTGTTCCTGTAATGACAATGATAACTCCTATAATATTTTTCAGTGTTACTGTCTCATGGAAAAACAGTACTGCCCACAGCATAGACCACAACAGGGCTATACTCCGATTTGCATAAGCAATGGACAAATCCACTCTCTTTATAATCTGCTGCCAAAGAATTGCATAGACACCTAAAATAAAAATTTCCAATGCATAACACAGAATAAATCCCACGGAAAGGAATTCATGACGTGCCGCAAATTTTGCCGCAACACCGGACATGGTATAAATGCCTACAATTAGCTGTAATGCCAGCAGCAATAAAATTCCGTTTTTTTTCTTTTCTTTCATCGTTCCAGAATTTCCTTTACTTCCTGCTCTGAATCAGAGACTATAATAAAATAACCGAATCGGGTGGAGCTGTCAACTACTTCATGCTCTCCCACCTCTTCTATCTCGCTTACATATTCTATTAACTGCGGTTGGTTTTTCTGCACATCCTCGTAAACCTTCAAATCCTCTTTGTTAAAAATAAACCGGATTCCCGCATATTTCGGACCGTGTTCCGGTATCAGGGTAGGTTCCTCTCCCAACGCCGTTTGAATTACCATTTTTACAAAATCATATCCGGTGGACAAATGTACCAGATGGGAACCGATACAGTCACCGCCCATACGGGAACCAATCTCAATAATCCGTACCTCTCCCTCATCTGTAATCTTAAATTCAGAATGAGAAGCTCCGTTTTGAATCTGAAGGGCATCCAATGCCTTTGGTATCTCCGCAGCCACCTTGTCTCTCAGCTCCTTGCTGATTGGTGCCGGCTCCATGTGTCCAGTCTCAATGAAATGCGGATAACCTGTGGTATATTTCTTTGTAACTGCCAGTACATGATGTTCTCCGGCATAGGAAACACATTCACAGCTATACTCTTCACCATCGATAAATTCTTCAATAATGGCACACTTTTCAAAAGAATTCTCAATGGCAGCCTTTACTGCTGCCGGTATCTCGTCAAACTGATTTACTTTTGTAATTCCACGGCTTCCTGAACGGTCCGTAGGCTTTACAATCACCGGATAAGTCATCTGTGCCGTTGCCTCTGCCAAGTCCGTCTCCTCTGAAACCTTTGCAAATTTCGGGCTTGCCACGCCATTGTCCATAAATGTCTGCCGCATGGCATATTTATTGGTGGAAATCAGGATATTCTCATCGGAATTACTTGGCAGTCCTAATCTGGATGCCACATACTGTACCGTAATATTTGCCAAGTCCGAAGCAATGGTTACCACTGCATCCGGCTGAATTTCACGGCACTTTTCCAATATCTCGTCCTTTTCCACAATGCTGATAGGATAAAAATAATCTGCGGTACGCTCTCCGATAGAGCCGTCCTGCCATGCAAACACATGGGTTTCATAACCCATTTCCTTTGCTTTTAATATCAATGGATTCTGAAAAGAATTCGCTCCGATAATTACAATTTTTTTCATACTGCACCTACTGTTCTTTCCGTCTGCTGGAAATCAGAGAATCCCATCTTCCGCTTTCCAGTTCTGCTTTATAATCTACCATCATATCGTGATAAGACAGATATTCCGGCTCAAATCCAAAATCTCTTTTTGCCTTGCTCATATCAAACAAAAAGGATGGTGTATTGTTTGGCTTGTCCGGGCGGTATACAATCTTAGAACCTTTTCCCTGTCCGAATACATCAATCACAGTCTTCACCTGTTCTTCCAACGTAACTTCTGTTCCAGATGTCATGTTGTAAAGTCCTCTGGTGCGGTCACTTTGAAGTGCCAGCACAAAGGCTCTCGCCACATCCTTTACATAGATAATATCTCTTGATATTTCCGGGTCTCCCCAGATTTCAATATCCTTTCCGTTTTCGGCATTTTCAATAAAGGTTCCGATTCCGGTCTTATAATATTTTCCGTTTACATAGATTTCCGAATGCGGTCCCACACCGTAAACCGGAGGAAGGCGGAAGGATGCACACTGCATACCATGCTGTTGATTATAGTACTCCATCACATCATTTGCCGCATTTTTAGAAATCACATAAACAGCGTGATCTCCGGTATACTTGAAATTTCTCGGTTCCTCTTCCGTCAATGCCACACCCTTTTTCCATGAGTTCAGAACATCTGCATAACTGCAGGTGGAAATCAGCTTTTTGATTCCGTTCTTCCGGCAATATTCTAATACATTGATGGTTCCCTCTACATTTGTTCGGATATAGTCTGCCGCATTTTCCTCTTTGGAAATGTCCACCGGTGCATTTGCCGGCAACAAGCCTGCCAGAAGGATTACACCCTCCACCCCTTCCGTAGGAAGCTTTTCAAAATCTTCTTTCTTTGCTATATCCAAAGAAATGCAGGTAACCCCTTTTTTCTCCAATTGCTTTTTCATGGCTTCATTTCTTCCTGTCGCCAGAACCTCATAACCCTCTTCTAAAAATTTATCCACGGTATACATCCCGATAAATCCGGTTGCTCCAATTATAATTACCATATATCATCCTCTATCTTTCGTTTTTGTAGAAATTATTCACTTCTTTGATGACATGAGCCACTTCCTCATCCTTCAAAGAATAGTACAGCGGTAGTCTTACCAGACGCTCGCTTTCTTTTGTGGTATATTTATCCTCTCCGTGGAATCTTCCATATTTTTGTCCTGCCGGAGCTGTATGTAACGGAATATAATGGAATACCGCCTGTATTCCTTTGCTTTTCAAATAATCTATCAACTGCGTACGTTCCTGTAAATCTTTTGCTTTGATATAAAACATATGGGCATTGTGCTTACAATGCTCTGGAATATACGGAAGTTCAATATGTCCCGCTTCTTTCAGATTTAAAAGACCATCCTGATACTGTTGCCAAATGTTTCTTCTCCGGTCATTAATCTCGTCTGCAATTTCCAACTGTGCATACAAATATGCCGCATTCAGCTCACTTGGCAAATAGGAAGAACCAGCCTCCACCCATGTATACTTATCAATTTGTCCTCGGAAAAATTTGCTTCGGTTGGTTCCCTTTTCCCGGACAATCTCTGCCTTTTCAATATTCTCCTCATCCCGGATTAAAAGAGCTCCGCCCTCTCCCATACTGTAGTTCTTTGTCTCATGGAAGCTGTAACAGCCATAATCTCCAATGGTTCCCAATGCCTGTCCCTTATATTCTGCCATAATCCCCTGGGCTGCATCCTCAATCACATACAGATTATGCTTTTTGGCAATCTCCATAATTTTATCCATCTCACAGGATACTCCTGCATAGTGAACAGGGACAATGGCTCTGGTCCGGTCTGTAATGGCATCTTCAATCAGATTCTCGTCGATATTCATGGTATCCGGTCTGATATCCACAAATACTGCTTTTGCCCCTCTCAATACGAAGGCGTCTGCGGTAGAAACAAAGGTATAAGAAGGCATGATAACCTCATCCCCTTCTTTGATATCCGCCAAAATTGCCGCCAGCTCCGTAGCATGGGTACAGGACGTAGTCAGCATTACCTTTTTGCTGCCGGTCTTTTCCTCCATCCACGCATTGCACTTTTTGGTATATTCTCCGTCTCCGCAAATTTTTTTATTCTCAATGGCCTTCCGTATATATGTCATTCCGTTTTCCACATATATGGGTTCATTAAAATTTATCATGGGTTGTTTTTTCCTCCATAGCCGTTCCATTATTTGTCTCTAACTTAATTATTATAGCTCGTTTTTCTTCTATTTGCAACAAATCCATATAGTACCATACCCGCAAGAAGTGCAATTCCCACAAGGCTTATTACCATTCCTTCTTTTAAATATGGGATTTCATATCTGGCTTCAATTTCATGCTGTCCCGCTTCCAGTTCAATGCCCAAAAAACCGTAATCCGCATTGAAGGTTTCTGTTTTCTTTCCATCCACATAGATACTCCATCCTTGCTGATCCGGAATTGCCAGCATCAGCAATCCCTTTTCCGTACTCTCCGTACTTCCTTTTAATGTGGTATCATTTTCCAAACGGAAGGTTCCCACATCACAGGTTCCCGGTGTCAGTTCTTCTTTTAATTGATCTTTTTCTTTTACAATCAGATGGGTATTTAAAACTTCCTCCCGTCCCTCCTGCATTTCCTTATATTCCTGCTTGGTAATTGTTTTTTGATACCATTTTGCAACAGAGTCGGTATTGATATTCCGATAGATATAGACACTTCCCACCTGCTGCAACAACTCCATTCCTTCCTTCTCTATCGGCTCATGAGTCAGCATATATTTTACATTCGCTATGCTCAACGCCTGTAAATCTTCCTTACTGTTCAGTCTGCAATAATTGATTGCAGAGTCGAAATAAGAACTTGGATATAGATGTTTATAATAAGCCTTTAAATTCCGGTTGCAGGTACTGTTATAGTTTGTTGTTGTAGAATATTCCTCCACTAAAGAATCTGCGAATTCACTCCAATCAAAATATTCTTTTTCTACCCGGTAAAAAGTATCATCTATATCAGCAATGTAGTCCAATGCCTCTATGGTATCATTGGAAATCTCTCCTGCTTCAAATTTCAGGCGTTCTTCTCCTTTATTAAAAGTTACCCGTACATTGTTGGTAATATAGCTTTCCATCATCGTGGATGCTGCCAATAATACAGAAAAATAAATCAAAGTACTCTTCAGAAGCTGTTTTCTTATCCTTCCACAGATGAAAAGCAACAGGGCAAGACCAATGAATGCCGCATAGATGACACTATATCTCTTCATTCCGGTATCTGCAACCCGGTAAGAACAGAAAATAGCTCCGGCACTTAAAAGAATTCCAAATAAAAGTCCTGCAAAACTAAAATCTCTGCCCGCTATGCAATAATCCCACACAAAGGCAAACAGAAGTGCTGCCATAGGCATCAGTACAAAGGTATACCGATAAGCCGCGTAGGTAAATCCGTTAAATGCCATGGCTATTCCCGGATTCAGTAAAAGTAAAAGTGCCGCTATTACAATGACACAGTAATAAACAAATTTCTTTTTCTCTTTCCGGTGCTTTATCATATAGGCAAGAAACAGACCTGCCAGCAAATAGATAAAAATAGTATAACAGAGATTCGGCATCTCATAATAATTTTGCCATCCTTCTACGCTGACATTGGTAATATATAATAAATTATTGGACATCAGACGGCTAAAGGTCTGAGGAATTATCTGACTATCCGGGAGGGAGAATAAGGTTCCCAAAAAACGACTTATCAAAGAAGTCTCCGAATCCAATCTGGAAGAACTTACCGTCAAATATTTTGCAGCCGGCAACAATACCACCGCCGACATCATCACCCCTGTTACAACAGACAGAATACAACGACCTGCCAAACCAAACCGCTCTTTCCATGTATCCAATTCTCCCGGTGTAAAAATCCGAAACAGAAAATAGATAGCTGAAAAAGCCAGTATCATATATGTATTATAATAGCTGTAAAAAAGTGCAGCCGTTATGGCAACTGCCGACAGCACCTGCCACTTTATGTTACGTTTGCGGATTAATTTTTCCAGACAGATGAGAATCAGCATCACATAAATAGAACCTGCCCCCAACAGATAATGCTGTCCCCACAGCATCAGATAGCCGTTAAATCCATAGAGGTAACCGCCCATACAACATGCCTGCTCACTGAAACCGAAGATTTTTAAAAAGCTTCTTCCTAGCAATGCCGCTATGATAATTTTCAATACCTGTGCTGCCAACAGCAGATATTTTACCTTTTCTGCACCTAAAAGGACTCCACCGAAAATGATAAACAGTCCAAAAGGATCCAAGGTCTGTGAAATATTATTTAACAGACTGGTTCCCATACCATAATTCCAATTCCATATAGAAAAGGACCCCTCCCGAATCCTATTCACACAGTTCAGATAATAGGGATAATATTGCTGATACGTGTCACTTCCGATATCTCCAAAGATATAATATCTGTTTCCCAACAGGAAATCCTGAAAAACGACTCCGATAGATGCCAACAGCACCAAAAAGAATACCAGACGTATCATCCATTCTTTTTTCCTGCCGTTCTCCATAGAAAAAATCTTACGCACAAGACAAACTGCTGCAAAAATCAATATAGTAACTAACAGAATTGCTTTCCAATAATATCTTCCATAGGCAATGAAATTTCCGGGGAAATTCTGCAAAAAATGTTTTCCGCCCAAATACTCCGCATTCCACAAGGTATAGAAGCAGGTAAGTATCAGTAAAATACCTAAAAATTCCACAACTCCCCTTATCCAAATTTTCGGTTCTATCTTTTTCTTTGACATATCCACCTTATTTTCCTCCCGCTTTCAAATCCATTAAAAATTCCCGTATACGTTTAAATTCAAAAACAAAAAGTACAACGGTAATCCCTACCAACAATCCATAACGTATCAACAAACGGTCTACCAACAGTGTAGCTGTTACCGTATATACAATGACACCCAGAATTGCTGCCAGCATACTTTTCATTTTATAAGTCTTTCTGGCACCGAATTTCATGCTGAAGGCTCCGTTCAACACCATCAGAACAAAATAACTGAACACTGTGGAATATGCCGCAGCGATACTTCCGATTCGCGGTATCAGCAGATAATTCAATACGACATTGCAGACACAGGCAATAGTGGAAAACAATGCAATCCATTTTGGTTTCTTGTAATAATATTCAATATCATAAAAGAACAGATAAATAATCTGGAAAAACATTCCCACCACCAGAGGCGGCACAATATAGATACACGGCAAGTATTCCTTCGTCAAAAATATCCGTATCAGTTCCGGGGATACCGTTACCAATCCGATGGTCAGATAGGTACTGATCAACACCATAATTCCCGAATTATTCCGCACCGTTTCCCTGTCTTTTTCTTCCAGTCTCCGGTAAACCCACGGCGACCATGTTGCCATAATCTGGGACATAACGGTAAATGCCAAAAAACCTATGGTATGTGCCATACTGTAAATTCCCGAATCCGTCCCTCCACAGAAATAAGTAATCATTATCAAATCACATTGGGTCAGCACCATCTGGGAAAGCATATGGGGAATAATCGGAATAGAAAAATTCAAGGTTCTCTGAAGATATTTCTTTTGAAATTTCTTTCGATTCCCCAAAAAAAGCCAGCCAAAGACACAGATGGTTACCAACACATACATAAAATCCAGACCCAGAACTCTTCCGATGTATTTGTGCTTTGGCATAACAAAAGACAGTACCACCGCAAGCACCTGTGAGACAGGTCCCGTACACAGTACTATCGTAGATACAATTTTATATTTATTGTGAAAAACACAATAGTTATAACCAATGGTATAAACTGCAATGGACAGCATACTGAAAAAAAGCCAATAGAACAGAAACTCATCCAAAGACAACAGCTTCTGCATTGGCGTCTTAATCAAACGGCATACAAAAAAAGAAATGATTACCGTAAAGATACAAAAAATCGTAATACTATTGATATAATCCTTTTTCTCGTTAGGATATTCCAGCATGGCACGGTGTACATAAGTGTAAACCGAGCAGGTTACAATCAATACCAGAATGTTTCTTGTGGACAAAAAGGTACTGGCAATTCCCAAATCTTCCGCCGATATTACCCGGGTAATAATCGGAATCATAATCATTCCCACAATCAGGGATATCACATTGGCGATGGTGTTGAATACTGCCGTCCTCGCCGTCTGGCGGCTGTCCTCCTGTTTATCTATCATAAATCTTTCCTATATCTTTCCTATCAAAAATAACAATCTTAAAGCCACCTCTCCCGGTACTCGGGAACGCAGTCTTCCGGGATAAAATACCTTTTGGCACCAGTTTTTTATCCCTCCCTGCTGTTTCACAAAAATAGAAATCAGCTTTCTGTCCTGTTCTGTCAGCTCTTTTCGGAAGGTCTGATAAAAATATGCCAAATGTCTCTTTGCCTCAACGGCAACATCCGATAGAAGTTCATCTTTGATAAAATGCACCAGCAGGTTTTTATTTCCTGCATCCTCCGCAGTAACCGCCTCCTCATGGCGGATATGTCTGGCCGTGCTTCTGGAATCATAAATAACGGTTCCAAAGCAGACAGCCGCACGAATCAGCCAGCGGTCATGCATCTCTGTCCCCGGATTTACCTGTAAGATAAACCGTTGACGAATAGCTTCATCAAATACAATGGTAAAGCCGGAACCCGGGGTATGATACAGAACCTCTTTTAGCTCTATAGGTTCTTTTTGCGGCGGAAAATGCCGGATAAACTGTCCGTCCTCTGTATAGTAATCATATGAGGAAAGATACAGCTTTCCCTCTTTCTTTACCGCTTCCAGTTTTTCTACTGCCCATTGAATCTTCTGCGGCTCCCAATAGTCATCCTGATCGCAAAAGGCATAATAATCTGCCTTCTCACAATCCCGGATAATCCGGTAAAAGCTGCCGGGACATTTCAGATTTTCGCCACCGTTTTCCAGCAGGATTATCTTATCTGGATATTTCTCTGCATATTCCTGCACGATGGAAACCGTTCCGTCTTTGGAACCATCATCTCTGACAACAATCTGAATATTGTCATAGGTCTGCTTTAACAGACTGTCCATCTGCACCCGTATATGTTTTTCTCCATTGTATACAGCCATTGCTATACAAACTTTTGGATTTGACATGTTTCTCTCCTTACTGATATACCGCCTGATAGATATAGGCATTTTTGTTGTGGTACAACTTCTCAAAATGCACGCTGTCCGTATCCGTCAGCTTTTTATTGGAATACAGATATGTGATATCCAATTTTTCCAAATCATTCTTTGACAGACTCAAGTCTATAACGTCTGCCTGACGTAATGACATACTGGTATCCTTTTCATTCAAGGTCACAACGATATGAGCGTAACGGTTATAAACCTCTTCCTGTTCTCCCGTCGGATCTAACTTCTCCCAAAGCTTCATATTCGGTACATAATTTACGGAATTTACCGTAGGTGCCCCACAGGCAATCAAAAAGTTTCCTGACACTCCGCTCTTATCCACCGCCAGCCATCTTGCCTCAGGATTTTCTTCCGCCAGCTTCTGAATTTCCTTTGCCACCGGTTTGCTGTAAATGGCATCCAAACCGCACATCAACGGATTGACTAATAATCCACTGACAATCATTCCCACACTGGCTACCACCATGGCAGTCTTTTTTAATCCCTGTTTTACATCTGCAATAATCGGCACAAACACCACAAACACAGCTATGGCTACTACCAGATAATATTTAAAATCCATAAACTCCGACTCTGTCATCTGGGTATATGCCAAGGTTCCTGCCAATACAAGTCCGGTCACAACCGCTGCAATCCACGGTTTTATTTTTGCTTTTTCTTCGTATCTTCCAAGGACTACCAAGAGCAGTAAAATCATAAGATACCCCAAAATATCCGCCACTCTTCCCGGGAAACTGTAAGTCAGCAATAATACCTTTGCAATTCCGTGAGGGAGCGGGAAGATACAGTACAATCCCAATATGGTAGCTGCCGCCATCAAAAGTCCTGTCAAAAGGTCTTTCTTTTTATTTTTGAAAAATACTACCAACGCCAAAAGATACGGAATCGGGAACAGGGTTACAAAACAGCCTGCTTCACTTGGGTTTCCGTAAGAACTAAACGGCATCCAGAAATTATAAAGGTATCCCAACAGACGGTTTAAGCTAAATCCGCCATAGCTTACCCTGGTTCCCGGATAAACCGTATTCATGATATCCGTAAGGTATTCCGCATCATTTTTCAGATAAACACCGATAATGCTTACCATAAACACGACACAGACCGCCCCGATACCCCAGTCTTTCCATTTATACTCTTTCAATTTCTCCCGGTTGTCCACCAGCATCCATATTAAAATGCACAAATATACATAACCTGCCGGAACCTGCCAAGCCGGATAAAGATTTACCACAAAGGCTGCCGCAAATATAGCGGTTCCCACTCCACAGAGTGCTTTTTTCCACCGTTTTTCCGTAACCAGAAAATAATAGAAGCATACCAATGCTGCCTGTCCCGTCAAAAGCCAGTTTACCGTAGACCACCACATATTATAGCTGGAGAACCAAATCAAAGAACCTCCCAACAGTGCCAACAACGGTTTTCTCTTGGTTAAAATCAAACACAGTTCAAAGGAGAAGAAAAATCCAAAAACCATGTTAAAACACCACATAAATGAAGTGCCGTATTCAGATCCAAAGAGATAATATCCCCAACTGGAAGGCTGTGCCAAAGCAGAATAGCTGCGATATAAGCCTGACGCCGAAAGATTCGTGGTTTTTTCCGCTCTTACAATACTGTTATACTCGCCGTAATTACTATACTCTGCTGAAAGGAGTCTCGGCAGGGATACCATCCACTCATCGCTTCGAATGGCAAGGGGATCTCCTGCCACAGGCGATGCATACTGAGAACCTTCCTCCGTTTCAATGTATACATCATACTCTGCCATAGAGGAAAAGTTGTATTTGTTGGCTACCATAAATACAAAAATACCTAAGGCTACCCATACTCTCTTTTCAAAAATCCACTGATACATTTTTCGGATATCCACAAAACAGTGAAGCCCCAAAAATGCAAACAATATAATCACCAAGCTGCTGCGATGAAGCTTCATTCCCAGTGTATCTATCTTTTCATAGGAATAGACGGTATCAAATACCAAATCCGCTCCCTGTTCTTCCCCATTGATATACAGGGCTCCTTCCGGGTACTTATCTGTTCCTGTATGCCACAGTGTAAAGTGGCTAAAGAAAACCTTCATATCCGCAGATACTACCACTCTGTAACGATGAGGCTCAGACACCTCTACCGGTTCATCAAAAATAAAATAATTGGTTTTATCGTTTTTAATTTCTTTTCCGTCATAATCCTTTTCCAGAAGCTTCTGATTGGTTTCGTCATCATACAATTCTAAATGTATGGTACCAAACATTTCCCGGTCATAGTTCGCTGCCAAAAGTGCAATTCCCTGAAAGTCTTTTTCTTCTTCAAAGGTTTGGGCAATCTCCACCTTACCGTCTATCTCACCAACATTCTGTCCGGCTCCCTTTAGTTTATGGTCACTGGTTTCGGCACGAACCCCCTCCTGCTGGCTGATATTCCACACACAACCTGCCATAATTATCATCAGGAGTACAAACACTACAATCTTAATCTTCTTTTTCATTTTCCAATTCCTCAATCTTTTTCTGCATAATTGCCATTTCCTGCGTCAACCGCTTTACTTTGTGTACCAAATCCGAAATGGTCTTTGTCAATCCGAAAATGATAATCAGAGAAAAGCAAAATCCCAGGAAAAACAGCATATTAATCGGCAATTCAATTCCCATGAACCGTGTAATTGCCCCTAAAAGCTGTGGACAAAAATCTAAAATTGCGATACAGACCCCTACGATAATCCAAATCAGACCATACCGCAAATCCAGCTTGTTTTTTCTGACCATATTACAGACTTCCAGTACACACAATATGGCAGCAATTCCTATAATAAGCTGTAACTTTAAGCTCATAGCCTGTCCTCCTTATCCTCTTACCGCAGCAATCAATATGGCAATGCTGACTTTTATCATATAGTAAACCGCCTTTACCGGAGAAATGGAGGATACTCCTTCTTCTCTGGCATTCATGGTTACCGGCAATTCTTTTACCTTTTTTTTCTTTTTCAGAAGTGTTACTACACTTTCCGGTTCCGGATAATCCTTTGGATAATCCTCTGCAAACAGGGCTATGGTTTCTGCATTGACCATCCGCATTCCTGAAGTTGGATCTGTAATGGTTGCCCCCGTCACCAGTTTGATCAATCCGGTAAAATACTTAATACCCATTCTTCTGGCACCGGAGGATTGAAACCCCTGTTTTTGGATATAACGTGAACCTATCAGCATATCCAGCTTTTCGCTCTCCAGCTTTTCTGCCATCTCTTCCAGGTATGCGGCATTGTGCTGACCGTCCCCGTCAAACTGTACCGCCAAATCATATCCGTTCCGTGCCGCATAGAGATAGCCGGTCTGCACACCGCCTCCGATTCCCATATTGCACGGAAGATTCAGCACCGGATAGCCCTGTTCCAGACAAATCTTTAATGTATTGTCCTTGGAACAGTCATTGACTACCACATAGTCAAAGCTGGGTGCATGCTTTTGTATATCCGTTACGGTCTTTATAATATTTCCCTCTTCATTGTAAGCCGGGATAATTACCAGTCTCTTACTCATCTGTTGCTCCTACTTTGCAAAAATTTTCAAATATACCCCAATGGCGGCATTTCTCAATTTTCGTATCATCATGCTCATTCGGATGTCTGCCGAAGAGATTTTTGCGATACCTGCTTTTGCGTGTTTTTCCAGCAGCCGTCTATGTTCTGCATTGTAAACATCTCGTTTTTCTCCAATCAAAACCCCGGTGTTGGAGTCGTTCCTTATACGAAAACTGTTCAACGGTTCATGGATAATGTAAACATCCCCGGTACAGGACAGCCGCAGCCACATATCAAAATCCAAAATATAGGTAAAGGTGGTATCAAACCCACCTGTCTTTTCCAAAGCACTACGGCGAATCAGATTGTTCACCGGAGCCCCATAGAAATTTTTCAATATCAGGGATTTCTTGGCAAGTTTTCTTCCGTCCACCACACCGGATTTTGGGTATCTGTGAAATTCTCCGGTTTTCTTCCCGTTGATATCCACCAGCTTCGTATCACTCTCCACCAGATTCACCGAAGGATGGCGATACATTGCCTTTGCCTCTTTTTCGATGGCATCTTTCTCAATCATGTCATCGGCACAAATCAGCTTTACGTATTCTCCGGTAACCAGTTCCAGACATCGGTTCCAGTTTCCTACCATTCCCAGATTCTTTTCATTTTTATAGATTTTAAGCCTGTCATCCTCAATGGATTCCAAAACCTCTACCGTATTGTCTGTGGAGCAATCGTCCACAACTACTAATTCTATATTTTGATAGGTTTGTCCCAATACAGACAGAATTGTATCCTTGATATACCCGGCATTGTTATATGCCGGTATGCATACACTCACTAAAGGTTTCATATGTTCTCCTACTTTAAAAGCTCCTTCATATACACATCCAATGCATCCTGCCAGTCTGCCATTCTGAAATCGCTGGTCAGACGCAGCATATATTTGTCCAAAACAGAATATGCCGGTCTGTCTGCTGAATTAGGATTCATCTGCTTATACTCTTCCGTAGTTACATGATTTACCGTCACTTTTTTTCCGGCTCTTTCAAATATCGCATCTGCAAAATCCGCCCAACTACATACACCTTCACAGGTTCCGTGATAAGTTCCGTAGCTTTCTGTCTGCTCCAGATAGTGAATCAGTCTCGCCAGCTCTGCCGCTGATGTAGGGGAACCAATCTGATCTCTTACCACGCTTAGGGTATCGTGATTCTCAGCAAGCTTTAACATGGTTTTCACAAAGTTATGTCCGTCTCCGTATAACCATGCGGTACGGACAATAAAATGCTCTTTTACAAATTCTTTTACAAACAGTTCTCCTGCATATTTGGTTCTTCCGTAAGCACTTTTCGGTGCCGGAGTATCAAACTCGGTAATCGGCTCTGTACCGTTGCCCGGAAATACATAATCCGTGGACACCTGTACCATCTTCGCTCCAACCTTATTTGCCGCGATAGCCAGATTTCTTGGACCGATGGCATTGATTCGATATGCCAAATCCTCTTCAACTTCACATTTATCTACATTGGTATGGGCAGCACAGTTGATGATTACCTCCGGTTTCTCCTGCATTACCAGTTTTATAACCTCGTCTACATTGGTAATATCCAGTGCAAGGATTCCCTCACCTTCTGCCACATCGGTATTGATAAGTCTTACATCTTCCCCGGCATACTCTTTATTGATGGCTCTTCCCAACTGTCCATTGCATCCTGTCACTAAAATTTTCTTCATGTCATTCTCCTCACTACAACATATGATTTGTAAGAAACAATACTTTTACAATAAGGTTGTCCAGCTTTTTCTGCCGGTAAACCTCAGAATCAAACAGCATACGGATTCTTCCGCTTAAATTCTCTGTTTCCAGAACGTTTATGAGAATCTCATCCTTTTTTCTGTCTCCATGATGTATCCCATGAAATTCCTGTAGCTGTTTTTTTAATTTTCCTTTATTTTTTTTCAGATATTTCCTTTTGGCAGCAATCTGCTCCGCCACACCGGCATTTCCGCCCACCTGATTTCCACCATGCTGTCTGTAACAAATATATGGCGTATGGTCATAAATCACTGTTCCATAATAGGCTGCCGTCAGATAACACCACCAGTCATGGAGTACCGCATGCTTTGGAATCTGTTTTTTCAATAACTCCGTCAGTTCCCGATTTAAAACCATGGTACATCCCGTTACAATGTTCTCAATAACAGCATTTCCAAATCCCGGTTTCGGACTTTGCAGGTCCGATAATCCCAGTTCTTTCAAATCCGCATCCACCAGCATTTTATTTCCACAGTACAGAGCCGGACCTTTTACCTGTTCTAATTTCTCCACTGCCCGTTCTATTTTTTCCGGTTTCCAGATATCATCCTGATCGCAAAATGCCACATAAGCGGCATCACTCTGTTCCAAAAGCCAAAAAAAGCTGTCTACCAGCCCTATGTTTTCCTGCAAATACACTCTAATGTTAGAGTGCTGCTTTTGATATGTCTCCAGTATTTCCCCTGTCCCATCCGAAGACCCGTCATCTCTGACAAGGATTTCGATGTTTTCATAAGTCTGAGAGAGCAGACTGTCCATCTGCTCTTTCAGGTATTTTTTTCCATTGTATGTGGACATGAGAATCTGTACTTTTTCTTCTCTCACCATTGTTCTGCCTTTACTCGCCCAAGCCGCCTTCTACGGCTGCTACGATTCCCTGCAATGCCTCGTTCTCATCTTCCCCTTCACATTCAAAGGTAATCTCATCACCGGATTTGATACAAGCACCCAGCACGCTCAACACACTTTTTGCGTTGGCTATATTATCTTCATCCCCATACCTAAATGTGATTTTCGCCTTATACTGCATTGCCTCCTTGCATAAGACTCCCGCCGGTCTTAAATGAAGTCCCGTCGGATTCTTGATTGCTACTTTTTGTGATACCATCTTCTTCTCCTTAATCCCTCTTCTACATCATTGCTGTCTAAAGCATTATCTTCGTAATCAATTCCGCCAGCTTTTTCGCTTCTTCTTCAATCAGCTGCTGGTCTTTTCCTTCAATCATAACTCTGACCAGAGGTTCCGTTCCCGAAGGACGAATCAGTACTCTTCCCTCTCCTGCAAATTTTTTCTCCACCTCTTCGATTGCCTCTGCAATTTCGCTGTAATCTGCAAAATTCTCCTTTTTATGATTTGGTACTTTAGCATTTACCAGTGCCTGTGGAAGCACTTCCATAATAGTTGCCAAGTCCGAAAGGCTTTCCCCGGTCTCCACCATGACCTGTAACAGATGCAACGCACTTAAGAGACCGTCTCCGGTTGTATTCTCATCTAAAAAGATAATATGACCGGATTGCTCGCCTCCAATATTATAACCATTTTCTCGCATATTCTCAAGCACATAGCGGTCACCCACCTTGGTCTTCTCAATATGTATGCCTTTTTCTTCTCCCATCAGAAACAGTCCCAGATTGCTCATGACGGTTGCCACAATGGTATTCTGTTTTAAGGTTCCACGTTCTTTCATATAATTGGCACAGATTGCCATGAGCTTATCGCCGTCCACCAGATTGCCCAGTTCATCCACAGCCAGCATACGGTCCGCATCGCCGTCAAACGCCAGACCTACATCTGCCTTCTCATAGACAACCCTCGCCCGCAGTTCTTCCATATGGGTGGAGCCACAGTTGGCATTGATATTGGTTCCATCCGGGCTGACATGTAAAGCAACCACCTCTGCCCCCAAATCCGTCAGGGTTTTCACAGAGGTATAGTAAGAAGCTCCCTCTGCACAATCTACCACGATTTTCATACCTTTCAAATCGATTGGCACACTTTTTTTCATAAACTCAATATATTCTTCTCTGATATCAAAGCGATAATCAATCTTTCCCACACCGGAGCCGGTAGGAAATACCACATCCTCCATATCGTTGTTAATCAATTCTTCTATTTCATCCTCCAATGCATCGGACAGCTTATAGCCCTCTCCATTGAAAAATTTAATTCCGTTAAACTCCATCGGATTGTGAGACGCAGAAATCACAACTCCTGCATCCACCTTGTGTTTTCTGGTCAAATAGGCAACTGCCGGAGTAGGCATAACTCCCACATATACTGCATTGGCTCCCACCGAACAGATTCCCGCCATCAAGGCATTTGCCAACATTCCGCCTGAAATTCTCGTATCACAGCCTACGATAATCGTCGGCTGATGGCTCTGTTCCTTCGTCAGGACATATGCTCCCGCCTGACCCAGCTTTGTAGCAAGCTGTATCGTCAGTTCTGAACCTGCCACTCCGCGGACTCCGTCCGTTCCAAACATTCTTGCCATATGTTATCTTCCTCCTGCTTTTCTTCTCACTGATTATTCTGTAGTTTTCTTACTTACCACATTAATGGTAACCGTCGGTTCTCCGTACAGTTCGTATACTCCTCCCAGATTCAGTGTCAGCGGCAGGGTGTTGGTTCCTGTTTCCACATTTCCAGCATCAATGGATACGGTAATATCCGATGCCTTCAATTTTTCCAAATCCGAGGTGTATCCCATCAGGGTTACCGGTATTGTGTCACTCTGATATTCTATGCTGTAATCCGAAGATAAATTAAACACTTTTATATTTCCCACCGGAATATTAAATGCCTTACTCTCCGTCTGTTCAATTACCACCTTTACCTTAACTTTTGCCTGAGAACTATCCACCAAAGACACACCCTTTGGCAAATAGGTACTGATGTCTATTTCCTTGGTCAGGGTCTCCTTTGCTCCCGAAATATCCAATGCTTCCTTCGGTATGGTAATCATGGTAATATTATTCAGCGTTTCTGCCGTACCCATCAGCGAAATTTTCTCCGGGTCAACCTCCACGCTTACCTGCTGATATCCATCATCCAGTTTGCCGCTTACCTCGCAGCTAATCGGTACTTCCTTCACACTCAGAATCTCCGCCGTAACCTTTACCGTATCCACATCAAAAGTTACCTTGGAGGTGTCCAGTATATTGCCGTTGGCATCATACAGTACCGGAACCACCTTATCTGTAATGTCCGAAAACATTCCTTCCACATCAATGGTTGCCGTAACCTTGGCAATCTTGCTGATAACGGAGGTTGGACCCGAAACCGTCAATACATCCGGCGAAACCGTCAGTTCTCCCACCGCACAGCCTTCCTGCGGTGTTCCGCTGGTCTCTGCCACAATCTTAAACTGATTGCTTCTCAAATCTTCTATGGCAACCTCCAGATTCTTATTCTTCCTCTCTACGGTTACCTTATTGCCATATCCCGGACAGGTAATATCCAAAGGCACTACGGCTGTTCCGTCATCCCGCATCTCGATATTTTCCATATTGGCAACGGCTTTAAAATCCGAACCGTTTAATTTTTCAATCACAGAACGCTTTGCACTGACACGAAAAGTTGTGGTGTTGCTGTCATTGATAATCTCATAGCTCTTTCCCATGTCCGTAATGACGTTCTCATTCTCCACCGTAACATTGGTGGTAAAGGTCATGGTCTTTTCCGGATCATCTATATTCACGACCACCAACCACAGAATCACAGCAAACACTACCGCCAGTAATTTAAGCCCTATATTTTCAGTCAGAAGGTTTTTTAGATTGTTTAATCTGTTTAGCATCTTTCAACCTCCTTTTCCAATCTTTCAATTTGCCCGGCTCTGTCTTATAATTACGCAAGTCATTTAACTTATCCTTTAAAAAGTCTGCATCTACATTTCGATACAGGATTCCTTCCTCGGCGATGGAGACATGACCGGTTTCCTCCGATACCACAATGGTCACGGAATCACTTACTTCACTGATTCCCACCGCTGCCCGGTGTCTGGTTCCCAACTCTTTGCTCAGCTCCAGATTATCGGATAACGGAAGATAACAGGTGGCAGATACCACCCGGTTTCCACGTACAATAATCGCTCCGTCATGTAACGGTGTATTTTTCTCAAATATATTGATCAAAAGCTGGCTGGACAATACGGAGTCCAGTGTAATTCCGGTTCTCTCATATTCATTCAGACTAACTTCTTTTTCCAATACAATCAATGCTCCGGTTTTTACCTTCGCCATCTCGTAACATGCCTTTACCAAATCATTAACGGTACGTTCCGAATAAATTTCTTCTACATTTCTTCCCGAATCAAAAGAAAACAGGGCAGAAATAAATTTCTTTCTTCCCAACTGTTCCAAGGCTCTTCGCATTTCCGGCTGAAAAATAACCAAGAGTGCAATAATTCCCACATTGATGGTTTTATCCGCAATCCATAGTATCGTATTCATCTGGAAAATGGCTGCGATTAATATGAAGGTCAGGATAACCAGAATTCCCTTGAAAAGAGTCCATGCTCTGGTTGTCTTAAACCATACCAAGATATGATAAAGCAAAAATGCAATTATAATTATCTCCACAATATCTGTAACAGTCACATTCGGCCGATTAATCCAAAACATATATTTGTCCCAGAACGCCCCGAATACTGCAATCAGATTCTGCATACAGCTCACTTCCTTTCTTACACATTTTTCTATACTATGGAACATTTATGAACGATTTGTGTCCTATTTCTTAGAGTATTCTTAATCCTCTTTTTCAGTCCCGGCAATCTTCTGCACCTTTTTCTCGCCGGAAGAAAGATTCACTTTCGGAACTGCTTTTACATAATAATAGTACTCGTCATCTTCAAATTGTACCCGTTCTGTCCGGTTATAGTCCAAATTGAAAAACAAAAACTCCAACAGCATACTAATCAGCCATGACAGCACACTTCCCACAATCAACCATAAGAATTTCCCCTTAATTCCCATAATCAGATAGCCTGCTGTCAAAATTACAAACTGAGTCAAAACTCCCGCCCCGATGGCAATTCTCCAAGCATGGTCTATTGCCATACGTCTCACATGATATACCACAATCATTGCCAGAATCACAGTTGCCAGCATCAGATACATTTCTTTATTGGCAAAAAGTTGATTAAAGGTAACCTGCAGCTTATTCACATCTTCTCCGTCCACCGAGGTGTCGCTCAGCAGAGAAGCATTATTTTTGATTCCCTGTAAAAAATAGTAAACAATGGTTCCAAAAATTACAGATATAATAGAATGAGGTTCCTTTACCAGACCGGTAGCAATGGGCATCACATAAGGAATCCTGCAACTGAAAGTCAACGGTGTCAGCACCACATAATATCCACTCTTAGGCTCAAAACGAAAATACAGCAAAAACATAATGATAAACATTGCCGCTGCCATCCCCGCCACCTCTGTGGACAAAGCATACAAATGCAATATTACCAAAGCCGCACTGAGAAAAATCGTCATTCCCGTAGGCAGCATGGCACAGATAACTGCCAACACAAGTGCTACATACACATGCTTCAGTTCGCTCATATATCCTATATTATAATTAATAATCAAAAAGCTCATCAGAGCCAGCAAAAACTTGACCCCTATATTCAAATAACGGTCATATTTTCCATACCACTCTCTGATGTGTTCCCTCAATTCTATCGGATTCATCATTCTACATCTCTCCACTCATCCGGTGTTCTTCCAGCATCCTCTTCCTCATACAGTTCATTTACTTCCTGCAAAATTTTCTGATACTCTTTTAATCTCAGTTTTTCTTTTGCATATCTGGTGCTATATACTTTATAAGTTAAAACCAAAAAAGCAACAATGAAAGCAATATAAAGGATGGCTAAGACAATCACAAGTCCCACAATACTTCTTGTGGTATCCAGCCATTCCGTTTCCTTCTGCATAAGGTATATTCCCAATATTCCAATCATAATCAAAAAAGCAACGGTTCCATAGACAAAACTCTTAATCATCTCCATGGAAATATAGTCTTTCTGGTAATACTGGGTGGTCTTTTTTTCTTTTTTCTTCTTTCTTTTATGCTCATCGTAAACCGCCAGTTGAAACATCCGGCGGACTCTTTCTTCACTTATCATGGTCCTGCACCTTATATTTGTCCATAATTGTCTATATTATATCATATCCCCATTTGGATGGAAAGTTTTTTCGTAAGAAAGAATCCTGTCTTTCTCTGCAATAAAATACTGCCGGAAAAATTCCGGCAGTATTTTATTATTTTTTCCCAGTAGGTGAATCCAAAAAACGCATACGATCCCGATCACTAATGGTCTTCTTTTCAAAATCATTCTTTTTCGGTGGTGTATCCAAAGCACTGCGGAGGGTATTGGTAATCTTACCTCTGCATTTGTCACAATAACGACCACTCTTAATCATCTCACCACATCTCTCACAGGCAATCCCCAACGGCGAATTTTCCGCAAACGCAAGACGTTCTTCCCTTACCCATTGTTCAATCTGTTTGATGCTTACGTCATTGTCTTCGGCAATCTCAGGAATCGTGGCTCTCGGAAATTCTTCCAGATATTCCTTTACCTTTGCAAACTTGTCTTCCAATTTGCTGACACACGCCGGACAAAGCTGTGGTCCCTGCAGATAATTAAACAGTCTTCCACATCCTCTGCAATTTTTTACATCCATTCTCTCTCCTCCTAATATCCTTCTCCGATTGTTACCGAAAGAAAATATATCTTATCTGCACCGGCATCCCGCAACAGCTCCGCTGCCGCATCTATGGTGCTACCGGTTGTATATACATCATCCACAACAAGTACTTTTCTATATTTTACACTATCTTTTCTTATTTTAAAAGCCTTTTTTAAGTTGTTTCGCCGTTCCTTATCGTCCAATTCTTTTTGAGGTGTGGTATTCACCACTCTTACCAAAGAATCCCCGTCCACCGGAAGTTCCAGAAGCTTTCCCAATTCTTTCGCATAAAGCTCTGCCTGATTATATCCTCTCTTTCTTTTTCGCTTAGGGTGTACCGGGATGGGGATAATCACTTCCACTCCCTTGCTCTTTATCCACCTTCCATAGATACGCACACTTTCCTCCGCATAAAATCTGGCATATTCCCTTCTGTTGCCATATTTAAAACGATAAATGGAATTTTTCATGTCCCCTTTATAAATCCACACACTTTTCCCTTGGTCATAACTGTGCTTCTTTTTTCTGCAATCCGTACAATATTCCTGCCTTTCATTTTTGAGCGGCTTTCCGCATTTTTTACACGCAGGTTCTTTGCAATATTTTAATTTAGATTCACATAGGGTACATACACCGGAATCCGGTGTATCAAGAACCCCGTCGCACAAGATACAGCGACGGGGATACAAGATATCTAGAATAGTCCGAAGGATTAGGATAACATCATCCGGTCATTTGCGAATTCCTCACCGCTTACCTCTTCAAATTTCGCAAGCAGGTCGGCTACTTTGAGGTTTTTCTTTTCCTCTCCGCATACATCGTAAATGATTTTTCCTTCATGCATCATGATGAGACGATTTCCAAGGCGAATCGCATCTTTCATATTGTGGGTAATCATCAGTGTGGTCAGATGATCCTTTTCCACAATCTCTTCTGTTAAATCCAAGACTTTTTTGGCAGTTTTCGGATCTAAGGCTGCAGTATGCTCATCTAAAAGCAACAGCTTTGGTTTTTTCAAAGATGCCATCAGAAGGGTAACCGCCTGACGCTGACCGCCGGAAAGCAAGCCCACCTTCGAGGTCATTCTATCCTCTAAGCCCAGCCCTAAGGACTGCAACCGCTCCTTATATTCCGCCCGTTCCTTTGCTGTGATTCCCCAGCCAAGAGAACGGTGTTTTCCACGCCTTGCCGCAATGGCAAGATTCTCTTCTATATTCATATCTGCCGCTGTTCCGGTCATAGGGTCCTGAAATACTCGTCCTAAATATTTTGCCCGTTTATGCTCCGGTAATTTCGTCACATCCACATCATCCACCATGATGCTTCCGCAATCCACCGGATACACACCGGCTATCATATTTAAGACAGTAGATTTACCGGCTCCGTTACCGCCGATTACAGTTACGAAGTCTCCCTCGTTTAAAATTAAATCCACTCCATTTAAAGCTTTTTTTTCATTAATCGTCCCCGGATTAAAGGTTTTATGCACATTTGTAATTTTAAGCATCTGCATTTCCTCCCTTCTTACTTGTCTGGGAGAAATATTTTCCCTTCAAATACGGAATTGCCAAGAACAATGCCACAATCAATGCCGAAAACAGCTTCAAGTCCGTGGTTTCCAGTCCCAGCTGAAGTACCACAGCAATTACCACAAAGTAAACAATCGCTCCGATTACCGCTGACACCATATGTAACGCAAAGTTGTGGAAAATTTTACCGAAAATAACCTCTCCGATAATAACTGCTGCCAATCCGATAACGATGGCACCTCTTCCCATATTAATATCCGAGGAGCCCTGATACTGTGCATACAATGCTCCCGAAAGTCCCACCAGACCGTTGGAAAGTACCAGACCAAGTACCTTGTAGGCATTGGTGTTGACACCCTGTGCCCTTGCCATATTCGGATTACATCCGGTGGCTCTGACACCTGCTCCAATCTCTGTTCCGAAGAACCAATATAAAAGTCCGATGATTACCACACAAAATCCGATTGTTACAAGACATGCGTGCGGAATGTAACGAAGGCTGACAATCAAATCATACTGAACAACACTGATTGCCTGATTTGCCTTTCCCATAATTCTCATATTGATGGAATACAATCCCAACTGAGTTAAAATTCCCGATAAAATCGGTGGAATCCCCAATGCTGTATGGAAAAGCCCCGTTACAAGCCCTGCCAGCATTCCTGCACAAAAAGCCAGAAACAGTGCGAGGTACGGATGCATTCCGTTTATCATACACATAACCGCTACAGCTCCGCCTGTTGCCAGACTGCCGTCTACGGTTAAATCCGCAAAATCTAAAACCTTATAAGTGATATATACGCCAATTGCCAGAATTCCCCAAATCAAACCTTGGGCTACAGAACCCGGCAATGCACTCATCAATGATGCTGCCATAAATTAATCTTCCTTCTCAATTGCTACCATATCGTCCGGAATCTGGATTCCCAGCTCGGAAGCGATTTCTGCATTATATTTTAATGTGATTTCATCTGCATACTGAATTGGCATTTCTGCAGGGTCTTTGCCATTTACCAAGATATCATACGCCATCAAACCTGCATTGTATCCGATGTTGTAGTAAGAGATACTCAAGGTTGCCAGTCCGCCTACTGCACACATATTTTCCTCGCCTGCAATAACAGGAACCTTTTCCGGAACTGTTACGTTCTTTACAATCTCCATGTTGGATGCAATGGTGTTATCCGTTGGGATATAAATAGCATCGCTGTTATCTGCTGCCTTTGTAACAACCTGCTGGATGTCATTGGAATCTGCAACAGTATATACCTCAACCTTAATGCCTTCTTTTTCTAACTCTTTCTGAGCCTCCTCTGCCTGATATACGGAGTTCGCCTCAGAAGAACAGTATAAGATACCTACGGTTTTAGCATCCGGTACTAATCTTTTCAGCAATGCAATCTGCTGGTCAATCGGTGCCAAATCAGAGGTTCCGGTTACGTTTGTTCCCGGTTTATCGTTAGATTCCACAGTACCTGTGGTTACAAAGTCAGTAACAGAGGTTCCCACGATAGGGATATCCGGTGTTGCTGTTGCAGCAGAGGTCAGTGCCTGTGTTGCATTTGCCATAATTAAATCCACGTCATCATTTACAAACTTTGTACAAATGGTTGCACAGTTGGTTTCTTCTCCCTGTGCGTTCTGTACATCAAATACTACCTTATCTCCAAGTTTCTCTTTTAAAGCATCCTGGAAACCTTCGGTTGCCGCATCCAATGCTTCATGCTCTACCAACTGAATCACGCCTACATGATATACATCATCGTCTGCTTTTTTCTTAGAATCGCCTGAATCTTTTCCTGTTGAGCCACATCCCGCAAGTGATACTGCCGCGAGAGACATAGCCAACAATAATGCTGTCATTCTCTTTTTCATAGTTTTTCCTCCAATAGTTATATTTTCTTCTGAATTTTACATTAACGCGTCAAAGCGTTAAACAAATGATATTATAGCATCTTTCAGGTGTTTTTTCAATAGACAAACTCACGAATACGAGCCGCCAAACCACTATATCTTACCTGTTCCGATACATTTTTTTCCATTTCCAAAAAAGTATTTTCATCGCCCACAAGAGTTACGCATTTCCTCGCCCTGGTTACTGCCGTATACAAAAGATTGCGGTTCATCAACATTCGGGGACCGTTCAACAGCGGGATCACCACCGCCGGATACTCACTTCCCTGAGATTTATGAATGGTAATTGCATATGCCAGCTCCAGTTCATCCAAAATCTTAAAGGAATATTCCACCAGTTTTCCTTCTTCAAATTCTACGGTCATGATTTCTGCAAACTCGTTGATTTCTTTTACAATTCCCACATCACCGTTGAACACCCCCAGCCCCTTATCAATGGCAAGACCGTATTTGCTCCGCACTTCCCATTCCAGCTGGTAATTATTCTTAATCTGCATCACCTTATCCCCTTCACGGAATATCCGCTCCCCCACTTCTTTTTCCGCCTTATAAGGCTCTTTCGGATTTAGATATTGCTGTAAAATCCGGTTTAGCCGTTCCACCCCCAGCAAACCTTTCCTCATAGGCGTCAGCACTTGGATATCGAAGGGCTGAGCATCCACAAATTTGGGCAGCTTCTGCTGTATCAGTTGTATTACAACGCTGATAATCACATCGGCGTCATAACGTTTCAGGAAAAAGAAATCCATGCTTTTGTTGTCCAATGCCACCGGCTCTCCCCGGTGAATTTTGTGGGCATTTACAACAATATCACTCTGGCTTGCCTGCCGGAAGATTTTTGTCAGCCGTACCACATTGTAGCAGCCGCTCTCTATAATATCCTTCAGCACACTTCCCGGTCCTACGCTGGGAAGCTGATTGACATCTCCCACCAGAATCAGCCGGGTTCCCGGCACAATGGCTTTTAACAGGGAATGCATAAGGCTGATATCCACCATAGACATCTCGTCAATAATGATAACATCCGTTTCCAGAGGATTTGTCTCATTCCGTTCAAAGCCTTCGCTGCCCTCCATGCCTCCATTCAACTCCAGCATCCGATGGATGGTTTTCGCCTCATATCCTGTCATTTCACTCATCCGCTTTGCCGCCCTTCCCGTAGGGGCTGCCAGACTGATATCCAACCCTTCCAATTCAAAATAGCGGATAATACTGTTGATGGTGGTGGTCTTTCCCGTTCCCGGACCTCCTGTAATGACCAAAAGTCCATTTTGTACCGCCTCTTCCACGGCTGTCCGCTGATGCTCATCCAATTCCATCTCGTTTTGAGCTTCAATCCGGCGGATACGGTCCTCCATTTCTTTTTTTACCACTCCATACCGCATGTCCAGTTCCTTTAGCATAGCGGCTACGTTGGATTCCATCATATAATAGACTGCCGCAAAAATCTTAATCCCTTGGTCCTCTTCCTTTAGGATGATTTTTCGTTCAATTGCCAAATCCATATAATGTTTCTCAATATATTCTCCGTCTATCTCCAACAATTTCGCTGTACGCTCTGTCAATTCTTCCTTAGGAAGATAGGTGTGTCCCTCTCCTGCCGCCTGCATTAGGGCATAGAGGATTCCGCTTCGAATGCGAAAATCAGAATCTGTACGGATACCAGCCCGGGCTGCAATTTCATCTGCAATCTTGAATCCCACACCTTGAATATCATCTGCCAATCGATAAGGATTTTCTTTTAAAATCGTATAAATCTCTGTTCCGTATTTGTTATAGATTTTTACAGCAAGATTTAAAGAGATGCCGTACTTTTGCAAAAAAATCATCGCCTGCCGCAAATCCTTTTTTTCCTCCAACTGACTGGATATTTCCATAGCCTTGCGGTCACTGATGCCCTTGACCTCCGCCAGCCGCTCCGGTTCCTCTTCAATAATACGAAAGGTATCCTCTTTGAACCGCCGCACAATTCGTGCCGCCAATGCCGGTCCCACTCCCTTGACGGCACCGGAGCCCAGATACCGTTCCATAGACTGCACATCCTCCGGGGCCTGTTCCTCAAAGGAAGTGACCTTCATCTGCATTCCATAGGTAGGATGTTCCGTATATTCTCCCTCTAATTTCAGGTACATGCCTTCGCTCAGCACAGAAAAGACACCCACACAGGTAATCTCTTCTTCCTCGCTGACGAAGTTTATTACTGTATAACCATTTTCTTCATTGCGGAACACGATATGTTCTACATAACCTGTTATCTGTTCCATCTCTATCCTCCTCATCGGATTTGCCGTAAGGCTTCTATACCACGGAAAATCCCGGCAAAATTTTTCATATTATAAAAAGGCTGCCTAGGCAGCCTTTTCTCTATTCTTCTACAAATCATAATTGCGTTTCATCTGTTCATAGAGCGTCTGAGCAATTCCAAAGTCTCCGGTTTCCACGGCTTGTTCTGAAAACTCTTTGATTACCTCTTCCTCAAAATAATCTTTGAGCTGTCCCATGGATGCATCCTCATCTTCGGATTCCGGAACCATTTTTTTCATTTCTTTGAAAACCTGCTCCACAAAATAGGCCTCAAAATCCTTACAGACATCCATTAATTCCTCATCCGATGCATTGGATAAATCCCCGGAAAGCGTATCGCTCAGCTTATCAGCGGAACTGTTGGACGCCGCTGCTGTGGTCTGATTATAAAGATTGCCGAAGCTGTCAATTGATATACTCATATGCCGTCACTCCTTTATCTTCTAAGCTGATTTGCCTGACTCAGCATTTCATCCGATGCCTGAATTGCCTTGGAATTTAATTCATAAGCTCTCTGTGCCACAATCAGATTTACCATCTCATCTGCTACCTGCACATTGGAACCTTCCAGATAGTTCTGATTTACCTTGGACAGCTTTAATCCCGGTGTGGTCGCCTCGTTCATAGCTGCTCCCGAAGCATCCGTTACCGCCAGAAGGGAAGAGCCTCTCTTATCAAGTCCCGACGGATTGTTAAACTGATATACTCCCAATTGCTGGTTCATCGGAAAGATATTTCCGTCTGCATCTGTATAATAAAACTCACCTGTGGTACTTGCTTTTACTCGCTCTGTGGCAACTCCCGCCGGAACTGTAATGGCATTTCCGTTGGAATCCAATACCGGATATCCCTCGCTAGTAGTTAACATAATATTGTTGGTTCCGATACTCCATGTAAAATTACCGTTTCTGGTATAATAAATTTCTCCGTCGCCGCCTCGAACAGCAAAGAATCCTTCTCCTTCAATGGCAAAGGCTGTATCACTTTCACTTGCCAGCATCGGTCCCTGGGTAAACATGGATGTATTGGATGCCACTCTGGTTCCCAATCCTACCTGTGCAGAAATCGGTTTGTTCTCACCGTTGGCTGTGGTGGTTCTTGCCTGTAAATTCTGATAAAGTAACGATTTAAACTCAGTTTTTTCCGTTTTATAACCTGTGGTATTCACATTGGAAAGATTATTCGCAATCGTGTCTACATTTGTCTGCTGGGCAATCATTCCCGATGCCGCAGTCCATAAAGATCTCATCATATTAAAGCACCTCTTCCTATAACTTTCCGACCTGATTTACTGCCTTGTCCAACATACCGTCAATGGTCTGGATAATTTTCTGATTCGATTCATAGGCTCTCGTTATAGTAATCATATCGACCATTTCCGATACAATATTAACATTGGATGCCTCAATTGTTCCCTGTTCTATCAATCCGTCTGCGGCAATAATCTGACCGCCCTCTGCCATATCATACAGATTCTCTCCGAATTTTTCTATGTAGTTATAATCTGCAAAATCCACCAGCCCCACCTGTCCTACAAGTGCCTGATTCTGCCAGATATTTCCATTCTCATCAATAGTAAATTCCTGATTCGGGTCAATCTGGATATAACTTCCGGCTCCCGGGTCCGAATTCATTGCTCCATTCTGGTTCAGAACATAATCGCCGTCTTTTGTCACCAGATAACCCTGTCTATTTACCGTAAATGCTCCGTCTCTGGTATATTTTACAGATGTCTCTCCCTGTTTATTGGTATAGGATATTGCAAAAAAGCCGTTGCCTGCAATCGCCAAATCATAAGGACTGTCCGTCACCCGGAAGGAACCCTGCTGATAATCCGTATACGTCTCCCCGATATGTACACCGAGGCTGACGCCTCCGATGGTTCGAGGGATATTATAAGCGGAGGTATCTTTGATTTTAATTGCATAGGTATCCGCAAATGTCTGGGCAGTACTTCCCTCTTTCTTATAACCGTTGGTATCTGCATTTGCCAGATTATTGGTCATAATGTCCATACGGTTTTGTTCATTCAACATTCCCGTATACGCTGTGTAGAGTCCTTTTACCATGTATAATCTCCTTTCATATAAGGGTAATGACATCGCATAACGATGTCATTACTTATACACTTCCTGTGCTTTTTTATCCATCCCTGTTTGATAGGTTTCTATGATTCTTCGTGGTTTCCTGCTAAGAATTCCACGAATTTTCCTGTTCCGATTGCAACACAGGTCATTGGCTCATCTGCGGTCATGGTATTGATTCCCGTGCGGTCCTCAATCAGTTCTTCCAAACCGCGGAGTAATGCACCGCCTCCTGTTAAGACAATTCCACGGTCTGCCACATCTGCTGCCAACTCCGGCGGAGTCTTCTCCAGTACACTGTGTACTGCTTCTACAATCTGCAAGGTCGCTTCCCGTAATGCTTCCTCCGTCTCCTCAGAACTTACCTGAACCGTTTTCGGAAGACCGGTTACCAGATTACGTCCACGGACATCCATAGTCTCGGACTGTGCCAATGGGAAGCAGGTTCCGATTTTTATCTTGATGTCTTCTGCGGTTCTCTCACCAATCAGAAGATTATGTTTCTTTCTCATATAACGCACAATAGCTTCGTCAAAGTCATCTCCGGCAATCTTAATGGATGTGCTGACTACGGAGCCTCCCAGAGAGATTACTGCTATATCTGCGGTTCCTCCTCCGATATCCACAATCATGTTACCGCATGGTCTGGAAATATCAATTCCTGCACCGATGGCTGCGGCAATCGGTTCTTCTATAATAGAAACTTCTCTGGCTCCTGCCTGATATGTGGCATCTTCTACCGCTTTCTTTTCTACCTCGGTAACTCCGCTCGGTACACATACGGAAATGCGTGGTTTGCGGAAACTTTTCTTACCCAGTGCCTTCTGGATAAAATACTTAATCATTTTCTCTGTTACGGTGTAATCGGAGATAACTCCCTGACGCAAAGGTCTGACTGCTACGATATTGCCCGGAGTTCTTCCCAGCATCAGTCTCGCCTCTTCACCAATTGCTTTAATCTTGTTGGTGTCACGGTCAAAAGCTACAACGGAAGGCTCTTTTAATACAACGCCCTTTCCTTTAATATATACTAAGATACTTGCCGTACCCAAATCAATTCCAATATCTGTTGAAACCATCTGTTATGTTTCTCCTTTCTGTTTCTCCTACCATATACTTTATGTTAAATATAAAAATATAACGTGCCTTTTCAAGCCTTCTTATTACATGAAGGCGTAATTAGTACATATTTTTCCATACTTATATTTATTATATACAATGCTTGTGCGTTTTTAAAGTATTTTTTTCGATTTTATAAAAATTAAGAATTTCTTCTGTTTTTTATGGTTTTTCACAAAATATTCATATTGTGTTCATATTATGTTCACATTTACAAAGTATATTAATAAACGTACTAGCTAAGGCTAATATAATTTTTCATAACTCATACCGCTCGGGTTCTTTGAATTCGGGCGGTACTCCCCGTTTATAAGGCTTTTATTTATAATGAAAGCCATTTTTTATATCCTTTATTTCAAATATTTTTTCAAATATTGTCCGGTATAGGATTCCGGCACCTCTGTAATCTCTTCCGGCGTTCCCTGGGCAATGACGGTTCCGCCCCGGTCACCGCCTTCCGGTCCCATGTCTATGATATAGTCCGCAGTTTTTATTACATCCAGATTATGCTCTATAACAACTACGGTATTTCCCCCTTCTGACAGCCGTCTCAAAATTTCTATCAGCTTATGCACATCCGCAAAATGCAGTCCGGTGGTAGGCTCATCTAAAATATAGATAGTCTTTCCCGTACTCCGCTTACTCAGTTCTGTTGCCAGTTTGATTCTCTGGGCTTCTCCTCCTGAAAGGGTAGTGGAAGGCTGACCCAGACGGATATAGGAAAGTCCTACATCATAAAGAGTCTGTATCTTTCTGTGAATAGACGGTACATTTTCAAAAAATGTCAGTGCCTCCTCCACCGTCATATCCAGCACATCATAAATGGTTTTTCCTTTGTAACGCACTTCCAGAGTCTCCCGGTTATACCGTTTTCCCTGACAAACCTCACAAGGCACATAGACATCCGGCAGAAAATGCATCTCGATTTTCAATATACCGTCTCCGGAACAGGCCTCACAACGTCCGCCTTTGACATTAAAGCTGAATCGTCCTTTTTTGTATCCCCGGGCTTTGGCATCCGGCGTCGCCGCAAAGAGATCCCGAATCATATCAAAAACGCCTGTATAGGTGGCCGGATTGGAACGAGGGGTTCTTCCGATAGGCGACTGGTCAATGTCGATTACTTTATCCAACTGTTCTATCCCTTCAATGGTATCATGCTTTCCTGCAATGGTTCTGGCACGGTTCAGTTTCTTCGCCAAAGTTTTGTAGAGAATCTCATTGGTCAGAGAACTTTTTCCCGAACCGGATACTCCCGTAATACAGGTCATCACGCCCAACGGCACCTGCACATCGATATTTTTCAGATTATTCTCTCTGGCTCCCCGGATAGTCAGCCATCCGGTAGGTTGTCTCCGCTCCTCAGGTACCGGAATTTTCATCCTTCCGCTGAGATATGCCCCGGTAATGGAATTTTTATTTTCCATGATTTCCTGTGCATTTCCCACAGCCACCACTTCACCGCCGTGTTCTCCTGCTCCCGGTCCGATATCCACGATGTAATCTGCTGCCAGCATAGTGTCCTCATCATGCTCCACCACAATCAGGGTGTTTCCCAAATCCCGCAGATGGTTTAAGGTATTCAACAGCTTGTCATTATCTCTCTGATGTAATCCGATACTTGGCTCATCCAGAATATAGGCAACTCCCACCAGTCCTGAACCAATCTGAGTTGCCAGACGGATTCTCTGGGCTTCTCCTCCCGAAAGACTTCCGGTTGCTCTCGCCAAGGTCAGATATTCCAATCCTACATCCAACAAGAAACCAACTCTTGCTTTAATTTCTTTGATAATCTGTGCTCCAATCAATTCCTGCTGCTTCGTCAGCTTCAACTCTTCAAAAAACTTCTGAAGCTTTCGAATGGACATTGTAGTAACCTCATAGATATTCTTATCCCCTACGGTAACTGCCAAAGATTCCCGTTTCAAACGCTGTCCGCCGCAGACCTTACAAGGGGTAATCCGCATAAAGGTCTCATATTCCTGTTTCATGGTATCAGAACCGGTCTCCCGATAACGCCGCTCCACATTTTTAATCAAGCCGTCAAAGGCAACGTCATAAACGCCCTCTCCCCTCTGTCCCCGATAGTAAACCTTTACCTCTCTGCCATCGGTTCCGTGAATAAGCATATGGCGAATTTCCTCCGGCAAATCCTGATATGGGGTATTTAAATCAAACTCATATTCTTTTGCCAGTGCTTTCAAAATGGCATAGGTGTAGCTGGACTGGTCGGTGCAGGACTGCCAGCCCATTACCTGAATTGCCCCCTCCGCAATAGAAAGGCTCTTGTCCGGTATCATCAAATCCTCGTCAAATTCCATTTTGTAACCCAAGCCGAAACACTCCGGGCAGGCACCGAAAGGATTATTAAAAGAAAAGCTTCTCGGCTCTATCTCATCAATGCTGATTTCACAATCCGGGCAGGAAAAGCTCTGGGAAAACTGTATAGGCTCTCCACCGATGACATCTACCGTCATCAAACCGTTTGCCAGTTCCAATACATTCTCGATGGAATCCGTCAGACGCTTTTCAATCCCTTCCTTTACCACCAGACGATCTACCACAATCTCTATATTATGTTTAATGTTTTTATCCAACGGTATCTCTTCTGTCAACTCATAAATATTGCCATCCACCTGCACACGGACATAACCGCTTCTCTTTGCTTTCTCAAAGAGCTTTTGGTGCATACCCTTTCTGCCTCGCACCACCGGTGCCAGCAACTGAATCTTGGTCTTTTCCGGCAGACTCATAATGTGGTCTACCATCTGATCCACCGTCTGTTTTTTTATCTCTTTTCCACATTTCGGACAATGAGGGATTCCGATTCGGGCATAGAGCAGACGCAGATAATCATAAATCTCTGTCACAGTTCCCACCGTAGACCTTGGATTCCGATTGGTAGATTTCTGATCAATGGAAATTGCCGGAGACAATCCGTCAATCCTCTCCACATTTGGTTTTTCCATCTGTCCCAAGAACTGTCTCGCATAGGAAGACAGGGATTCCATATACCTTCTCTGTCCCTCTGCATATATGGTGTCAAAGGCAAGGGATGACTTACCGGAACCGCTGAGGCCCGTCAGTACCACAAATTCATTTCTGGGGATGTCCAAATCTATGTTTTTCAAATTGTGCTCATTCGCTCCGCGAATCTTAATGTATTTCCGTTCTTTCATATTTCCTCCATCTGTTTCGCCCGCCTAGGCGTTCTCTTTGATTTCTTCTACCATCCGGCGTAAATCCAGCATCTTGTCACGCAGCTCTGCTGCTGCTTCGAAATTCAAATCTGCCGCTGCCCGGTCCATCTGTTTCTTTACTTCTTTTATCAGCTTCTCCAATTCTTCCCGATTCATGGACTCCGGTTCTTTTTTGAATTCCATTTCCTCTTTTGCCACTTTTTTGGAAATACTGATTAAATCCCGGACAGATTTTTCAATAGTTTTCGGCGTAATACCATGTTCCTTATTGTATGCTTCCTGAATACTGCGTCGCCTCTTGGTTTCCTCTATTGCCATCCTCATAGAATCGGTAATGGTGTCGGCATACATGATTACATGACCATCCTGATTACGTGCTGCCCTTCCGATGGTCTGAATCAATGAAGTGTGGGACCTGAGAAAGCCTTCTTTATCCGCATCTAAAATTGCCACCAAAGTAATCTCCGGTATATCCAAGCCCTCTCTCAAAAGGTTGATACCCACCAGCACATCAAACACATCCAGTCGCAAATCCCGGATAATCTCCGCCCGTTCCAGCGTATCGATATCCGAGTGGAGATATTTTACACGAATACCTACTTCTCTCATATAATCTGTCAAATCCTCTGCCATCCGTTTGGTCAGGGTTGTAATCAATACTTTGTTATGATTTGCCGTCTCTTTCTTAACCTCTGCCAGCAAATCGTCAATCTGCCCCTCTACCGGGCGTACATCCACCTCAGGATCTAAAAGCCCGGTAGGACGGATAATCTGTTCCGTACGAAGCAGCTCATGCTCTTCTTCATAGACATTTGGTGTTGCAGAAACAAAAAGCATCTGGTCTATTTTACTCTCAAATTCTTCAAAATTCAAAGGCCGGTTATCCTTGGCAGACGGCAGACGGAATCCATAGTCCACAAGGGTAGTCTTCCGTGCCTGATCTCCCGCATACATTCCCCGAACCTGAGGTATGGTAATGTGAGATTCATCCACAATCAGCAGAAAATCGTCCTTAAAATAGTCCATCAGAGTATGGGGTGTTGCCCCCTGCGGCATTCCCGACAAATGTCTGGAATAGTTCTCGATTCCACTGCAAAATCCTGTCTCTTTCAACATCTCTATATCAAAATTCGTTCGCTCCGCAATCCTCTGTGCCTCCAAAAGCTTGTCCTCACCCTTAAAGTATTTTACCCGTTCTTCCAGTTCTTTTTCAATCTCCACACAGGCACGGTTAATTTTCTCCTGCGGCACCACATAATGGGATGCCGGAAAAATGGAAATATGCTCCAAGCGACTCTTAATTTCTCCCGTAAGTACATCTATCTCCGTAATCCGGTCAATCTCGTCTCCGAAGAATTCCACCCGCACGGCAGTATCTCCCCGGTCTGCCGGAAAAATCTCCACCACATCCCCGTGCACCCGGAAAGTACCTCTTCCAAAGTCCATTTCATTTCTGGTGTACTGAATATCGATGAGAGACCGAATAACCTCATCTCTATCTTTTTCCATCCCCGGACGCAACGATACCATCATGCCCATATAATCCTCCGGGCTTCCCAATCCGTAGATACAGGAAACACTGGCAATTACGATGACATCCTTTCTCTCTACCAAAGCTGCGGTGGCTGACAGACGCAGCTTGTCAATTTCTTCGTTAATGGAGGAATCCTTTGCAATATAGGTATCCGTAGAAGGCACATACGCCTCCGGCTGATAGTAATCGTAATAGGACACAAAATACTCTACTGCATTCTCCGGGAAAAATTCTTTGAATTCTCCATAGAGCTGTGCTGCCAGCGTCTTATTATGGGAAATAATCAGCGTTGGTTTATTTAACTGTTCTATAACATTCGCCATGGTAAATGTCTTACCGGAGCCGGTGACTCCCAGAAGGGTCTGAAACTGATTACCTTCTTTAAACCCCTTCACCAAGGCTTCTATCGCCTGTGGTTGGTCTCCGGTGGGTTGATATTGGGAATGTAATTTAAAATGATCCATGAAAGTTCCTCCTATATAATCCAAAAATCTAAAATAGTTTAAATATCTACCCTTCTCCTTTCAGATACTTTTCCACTTCCCTATCAAATTCAGAAATATACTCTCTATCCTGTCTTTTCCGAAACACTTCGTACTCCTTCTCTGCTTTTTCCATCGCAATATCATGTGACACTTTTCCTTTTCCAGATAACACCTTACGTCGATTGTTTATCAAAAACTGATTCGTTTGATTTACCCAATCCTGCATACTCATTAATATTCCGTCTTCTGCCATCAACTCAGCATAATCAATAAACATTGTCACTAATCGATTTAAGTGCGATATTTCTTTTTCATTTAAATAATTTTTTGCAATGCTAATATCTCGTTTTAAAATCTTCCCATTAGGAGCATCTTTCCATGTTGCAAGCCCCATAGCAGGCTTTTCTGAATCTGCACGTTCATATATCAATTCCGCAGCTGTTTTTCCTGTAACTGCAAAATGTAATTTATTCTGAACAAAAGCATAAAAATTCTTTGTGATTTCACTATTCTTGTCATAATCATAACTGCATTGTTCAAAAATATCCGTGATTTTTTGATAAGCTCTCCGCTCACTTGCCCTAATTTCACGAATACGTTCCAATAATTCATCAAAGTAATCTTTTCCAAAAGGTTTTCCATTTTTAAGCATATCATCATTCAAAACAAAACCTTTTACAATATATTCCTTTAATGTTTTAGTTGCCCACTGCCGAAAACGCGTAGCTTTTTTTGAATTGACCCGATATCCCACAGCAATAATTGCATCTAAGTTATAAATTTCTTGCTCTCGCTTAACTTGTCTATTACCCTCCATTTGAACTATTTCCATTTTGGAAACAGTTGATTCTTTTATAAGTTCCTCTTCCGAAAATATATTAGACAAATGTTTAGAAATAGCAGGTACATTAACATCAAACAGACTCGCCATGGCCTTTTGTGTCATCCAAAAAGTCTCATTATTGAAAATAACATTTACACATACATTAGCATCTTCCACTTGGTATAAAACAATTTCATGTTCCTGATTCATTCTTATTCTTCACCTCTAACTCAAATCCCAAATCAAACTTTGCCTTCAGAGATATTAAATGCTCCGCTATTCGCTTTGATTATATCAGAATATAAAATAAAAGTACAGAACAAATTCGAATGTTTGTTCTGTACTCTTTTATCTATGCCTGCATTTTTCTATTTTCTTCCGCAGCATTGTTTATATTTTTTACCACTTCCGCATGGGCATGGATCATTCGGATAAATCTTTGCCGATTCACGTTTCTTCGGTGTCGCCGGTGCCGATGCGTCCTTGTTTGTTCCCGTTACCTTTGCCACCTGTTCACGCTCTGCCTTCTGTTCTACACGGACATGGAACAGCAAACGTACGGTATCTTCCTGAATATTGGAGGTCATATCGTCAAACATATCGAAACCGCTCATCTTGTACTCTACCAACGGATCTTTTTGTCCATATGCCTGCAATCCGATTCCCTGACGAAGCTGATCCATATCATCGATATGATCCATCCATTTCCGGTCGATAACCTTTAACAGCACTACCCTCTCTAACTCACGAAGTGCTTCCGATTCCGGGAATTCTGCTTCTTTTGCTTCATACAGCTTCACGGCACTTTCTTTCAGCTTATGCTTTAACTCCTTCGCATCTCTTAAATCTGCAATGGTTTCCGATGTAATTCTCTTTAACGGAATAATCGGAAGGAGCAATTCATTTAACTCTCCTAAATCCCATTCTTCCTTTGCCACATCCGGTGAAATACAGGTATCTACGGTATTCTCTACTCGGTCAGTAATCATCTTATAGATAACATCACGCATACTTTCGCCATCCAATACACGGCGTCTTTCTGCATAAATAATCTCTCTCTGGTCATTCATAACCTGATCGTATTCCAACAGATTCTTACGGATTCCAAAGTTATTGCTCTCTATCTTCATCTGTGCCTTTTCGATGGCATTTGTCAGCATCTTATGCTGAATCTGTTCATTTTCCGGAACGCCCAGAGTATTAAACACATCCATCAGCTTCTCGGAACCGAACAGACGCATTAAATCGTCCTCCAAAGAGATAAAGAACTGGGATTCTCCCGGGTCTCCCTGACGTCCGGAACGTCCACGGAGCTGATTGTCAATACGTCTGGATTCATGCCGTTCTGTACCGATAATCTTCAGACCTCCGGCAGCTCTTGCCTCTTCATCCAGTTTGATATCAGTTCCACGACCTGCCATGTTGGTGGCAATGGTAACTGCTCCATGAATACCGGCATCCGCTACAATCTCAGCCTCCATCTCATGAAACTTAGCGTTCAATACCTTGTGCTGTATTCCCTCTTTTTTCAGAAGACGGCTGATTTCTTCGGATATATCAATGGTAATGGTTCCCACCAGTACCGGCTGTCCTTTTTTATGTGCCTCGATGACTTCCTGTACCACTGCATGGTATTTTTCTTTTTTGGTCTTATATACGGCATCCTGTAAATCCACACGGATTACCGGCTTATTGGTCGGTATGGCAATAACATCCATTCCGTAAATATCCCGGAACTCTTTTTCCTCCGTTAATGCGGTACCTGTCATACCTGCTTTTTTCTCGTATTTATTAAAGAAGTTCTGGAAGGTAATATTAGCAAGAGTCTTACTCTCACGTTTTACCTTTACATGCTCTTTTGCCTCAATTGCCTGATGCAAACCATCGGAATAACGGCGTCCCGGCATGATACGTCCGGTAAACTCATCTACAATCAATACCTGATCATCCTGTACCACATAGTCCTGATCCCGGAACATTAAGTTGTGGGCACGAAGAGCCAAGATAATATTATGCTGAATTTCCAGATTCTCCGGGTCTGCCAAGTTCTCTATCTTAAAGAAACGCTCAACCTTTTTCACACCCTCTTGGGTCAGGTTTACAACCTTATCCTTTTCATTAACGATAAAGTCTCCGCTCTCCTCTACCTCAATTCCCATCAGGGCATCCATTTTGGAAAACTCCTGACTCTCTTCTCCACGCACCAACTGTTTTGCCAGAATATCACAAGCCTCATAGAGACTGGTGGACTTGCCGCTCTGACCGGAAATAATCAGTGGTGTTCTTGCCTCATCAATCAATACGGAGTCTACCTCATCGATAATCGCATAGTGAAGTCCCCGCTGTACCAGCTGTTCTTTGTAGATAACCATGTTGTCTCTCAGGTAATCAAAGCCCAGTTCATTGTTGGTAATATAAGTAATATCACAGTTATAGGCTTCCTGACGTTCTTTATTGTCCATGCTGTTTAAAACAACACCCACGGTCAGTCCTAAAAACTCATGTACTTTTCCCATCCATTCGGAGTCACGCTTTGCCAGATAGTCATTGACTGTTACAATATGCACTCCTTTTCCTTCCAATGCATTCAGATATGCCGGAAGTGTGGATACTAATGTTTTACCTTCACCGGTTTTCATCTCGGCAATACGTCCCTGATGCAAAACCACGCCACCTACCAACTGTACACGGTAATGTTCCATGCCCAGAGTTCTTCTGGCTGCCTCACGCACCGTGGCAAATGCCTCCGGCAGGAGGTCATCTAAAGTCTCTCCCTCTTCCAATCTATTCTTATATTCTTTTGTCTTTCCCCGCAGCTCCTCATCGGATAATGCCATCATGGAATCTCTCATTGCTTCTATTTTATCTACAATGGGATATACCATTTTCAGCTCTCTCTCGCTGTGAGTACCAAATACTTTTTCTGTCAGCTTCATACTTATCTCCTATCATTCCGCTGTCGCATTGGCAGCTTCTATTACTACACAGGTTTACACATAAGAAACATTTTAGCACGAATTACCAACAGAAACAATAACCTAAGCCATGAACGATTTATTAACTTTTTGTAAATTTCTGCTGTTTCATGGTATAATGTTGGTAGACATTATACCTTGCCGAATGGCATCCAAAGCGGAGCGGCATATGCAAAGCATATGGTATACTAGAACTACACATCACGTGAAAGGAGAAAAACAAAATGTACGTTTATCAGACAAAAGGCACCTGCTCCCGCAGAATAGATGTGGAGCTAGATGGCAATATTGTAAAATCTGTAAAATTCTATGGGGGCTGTGACGGAAACCTTCAGGCAATCCCTAAGCTGGTGGAGGGTTTAACAGTAGATGAAGTAGAGCAGAAATTATCCGGTATTTCCTGCAACGGCAGACCTACTTCCTGCGGCGACCAGTTGGCAAAAGCCTGTCGGGAGGCTTACGAGGCACAATCTTAATGCTGCCTCGTATTCTCTTTTAATTTTTCTTTTTGTTTGTTAATTTCAGATAATTTAAAAGTTTTTTTATTTTTTTCATTTTTTTTGTTGACAAATTCGTTTTTATTTGATAATATAAAATCAACAAAAGGGAAGTACAAAAAATTAAAACCTAGAAATCCAAGGAGGTACGGTCCAATGTATTAGTTAGATAAAAACCTAAAAATTTAAGAACAGGAGGTACGGTCCACCAAAAACTTAAACCAAACCCAACAAAAGTAAAATTGATAAAAAGCCTAAAACCTTTTAAAGTTAAAAAAATACGAAAGAGAGGAAGTTCCATTGAACGAAACATCTTAGAAGGCATCATCTTTGCAACAGAAGTTCGAAGATGGTGCCTTCATTTTATGTCTGTTTTATAAACCTGCTTGACTTTTTTCCTGTATGTTGTTATAGTTAATGTCGTTGTTTTAACAACTTAAAAATACATATACCTGCTAGGGGTGCATTATTGCTGAGAGATGATTTCATCGACCCTTAATACTTGAACCGGGTAATACCGGCGTAAGGAAGCATTTTTATAACCTCCGCAGATATATGGTACTATCGAGGAGGATTTTTTTATGTCAAAATTTTTTGCATTTCCAACGAAAAACAGTTGGGATGAAGATGTTTTTCAACTGACTACCGCCGGAATCATTACGGTTGTAGTCCTCATTGTTGCTCTGATTGCCATTGCTCTTTTTATCCGAAGCCGAAAAGAATCTAAACCACTCTCTACAAAACAGTTGGTTTTCTCTGCGGCTGCCATGGCTCTGGGCATCGTAACTTCTATGATTAAGTTCTTTGACTTACCAATGGGCGGTTCCATTACCCTGTTCAGTATGCTTTTCATTGTTTTAATCGGCTACTGGTACGGTCCTACGGTAGGAATTATGACCGCCGTTGCTTACGGACTTCTGCAATTTGTCATTGAACCGGTCTTCTATTCCGTTCCTCAGATGATTGTGGACTATCCTCTGGCCTTCGGTGCTTTGGGATTATCCGGTTTCTTCCAGAATTCCAAACACGGTCTGATTAAAGGTTACATTCTGGGTGTACTGGGACGTTATGTATTTGCATTTTTATCCGGTCTCTTATTCTTTGCAGCTTACGCGGAGGGAAGCGGCATGAGTGCACCGGTTTATTCTCTGGCATACAACGGTTTTTATCTAATCCCGGAAGCAATCGTAACATTGATTATCATTGCCATCCCGGCAGTGGACAAAGCCTTAAAGCATGTAAAAAAGATGGCTTGCGAATAAATTTTCCAAACAAAAAAGCGGTTGACAGCTTCATGCTGCCACCGCTTTTTCAATGTTCTTAAATATCATTTTTCAACTCTTCAAAAATTTGTTCCGTCTCTTCGTCCGTATCCGCCGAGAAGATATATCTGCCATCCTCCGCCTGAATTAAAATAAATGCATGATTCTGTGGATTTAAGTTCACGTTACAATTTCCCCAACCGGACACATTGTAAACTCCACGGAAAATATTATCCATGCCCGTACCTACTACCTTGGTAGCTTCCGGCATCTCATCCAACAGCATTGCCGTCTGTATCACATCTGCTTCTACGGTATATTTGGTTCCAACCTGTCCTGCTTTCAATATGCCATCTTTATATTTCAAGGACAATGGAGTGGATTGTAGTTTCAAAGAATAAACACCGAATCCGAACACAAATATCAATGCCACAACTCCCAGAACTGTCAAAAATTTTCCCATAGGTTTTGCATGATTGATACAGGTTCCGATCCCAATTCTTTTTTCTGCTGTCAGTCGGTCATCCTCCGGGTTATTATAGAAAATTCCATGTTTCCAGACAGCATCTATTTCCTTAACCTCTGGCTCCAAATCCATATAACGGTTCTGCTCTTTTATCGTCTTTACTTTCTTATTTGCCAATATATAAGGAATATAGGTTACAGTCGCTGCCAGCAGAATCAAAGCCATCCAAAGCAACAATTTTATGGATACCCAGTCAGAAAGATATACCACTGCCGGTGCGGCTGCCAGAATCAGACAGCACACAATCAGTTGATTGCCGTAGCTTTTCTGCACCTTCTTTATCTCGTCATTTTCCATGACACTTTCAGGAATGGTAACCGTAAAAACCGTATTTTCTCTCGGTTTTCTCTCACTCCACATTTTCATAAACTGCACCAGCAGAATCACATAATAGCAAATCGCAATAATTAAATTTGCACTCATCTTATCTCTCCTTTAACGACCCTGTTTCATTACTGCCTTATAATTGTACATTTTCTCATCCGCCCGTTTAACGGTTGCGTGAATATCCGCATCCGTTTCCGGATCATACGCAGCATATCCTGATGCCACAGACATCTTATTTTCAAAAAACCGTCCGTTTAATCCTTCTATTCTGGTATTCATTTCTGCCTGCAATTCGTCGAACTTTTCAGCATTCATTCCTTCCACAATGGCACAGAATTCATCTCCGCCCATGCGGTATACTTTTCCATAGCTTCCAAATACATCCTGAATAATCTCGCTACATACGATAATGTAGTAATCTCCCATGGCGTGACCGTGTTCATCATTAAAATATTTTAGATTGTTCAGGTCAAACATGATTGCCGCATTTCCTTTTTCCGCTTTGAAAAATGTCATATTTTTCTCAAAGGCTGCACGGTTGGATAGTTTCGTCATAGCATCCCTCATGGCTTCTTCCGAAACCGTTTCAAACTGTTCGCCCAAACGAATCAGTTTTACAGAATCTCTCAAGGACAGACCCAACAGCAGAATTGTATATAACAAAATCCACAAAGAACTGTTTTTAGCAGTGTCAACCATCTCTACGGTATAGGAATTTCTTACATCTGCTATTACTGCCGTAGCCACCGCCATCTCACCTATCAGACATAGCAGTAAAGCTGTTTTATCTTCTTTATTTCCTTTCAGAAGTTCTTTTATCATTAGTCCTGCCATCCACAGTCCGCCCAGTGCAAAGAGTACATACACCGCCCAGACGCTCTCGTAATAATCGGCAATTCCTGCAAACTGTAAAGCAGTAGTAACAACCAAAAGAACTATGCTGGCACCGCATAAAACATCATAAATCCGATCCTTTTCTCTGTGCCAAAGTCCTTTATTAAAAGACAAAATCGGTATTAAAATAAGCTGAAGCAATATATACGAAATTCTGCTGCCCTCTACACTTTGTGCATATAAAAGACTTAATATCTGGGTCTCCACAAAAGACCATGCTCCCACTACTATGGCAAACAGACTTAACCATATAATGTAATTCTCCAGATGAAGACGTTCTCGGAAAAATGCAAACACTCCCATAAGTGCTACTCCGATGAAAATCAGCAGCATGGAAATTACCACTGTCACAGACTTTTTAATGACAATTTCCGAAACAATCTTTGCCTTATCTCCATATATCAACTGTGGAATATTTGCTGTTTTGGTCTCATAAATCGGTTTCAACTCCAAGGTCAACGTTTTTCCCGCATACTCTTCTTCCATATTGATAAAATTCCATGTGTTTCCCGGAGTTTTACTTCTCTTTTCGTATGTTTGCGGAATATCAAAGGTATAAACCAATTCATCCTCTACATAGGCATTGATAATACTGTGCCCCATAAAAAACACGATTGCCTCTCCACTGTTTATCTGCTCCGGAAGCTGTTTTTTTAAAACAATGATATCGGCACCATTCAAATATACTTTATCCGGAAGTTCCTTATAAGTCTTCTCACTTCTTCCTATCTTTACAGTCCAGTCTTCATTATAACTCCGCTTTTGTGCATTAGTCAGTACACTTCCCTCATCCCGGGTTGTAACTGTCAAGGTCAGAATCAGCACAAGCCCTACCAGCAGCGTAACAATGTATGGCTTTAAAATTTTCATAAAATTAATCACCTGCACGTAATCTTTTGTCTATGGTCTCTCTTATTTTATTATCTTACCATATTTTATAATATCAAACCACAAAAAAACGAACTTTTTAACCTAAAAGTTCTGTTTATAGTTTCCATGCAGCACACCGGGAATAATAAACAAAGGGATATCCCCATTGGAATATCCCTTTGTCTGCTATTTTGTCAAATCCATTCTTTTTCTGTTTATTTTGACGGAATCATTCTCGCAATTCTTCCCGCAAATTCGTTAAAGTTCTGTGTCTGAAGAACCACCTTACCCGGTCCCGTAAGCTTTGTAAGGAAAAGTCCCTCTCCACCGAGAAATATATTTTTGATGCCTTTGACCGTTTCAATCTCATACTGTACGCTTCGGTCAAATGCAACCACGTTTCCGGTATCCACCTTCACAACCTCACCCGGTGCAAGGTCCTTGATGATTTTGTCACCGTCTATCTCCAAAAATACCATTCCGTTTCCTGAAATTTCTTCTAAGATAAATCCTTCTCCGCCAAAAAAGCCTGATGAAAATTTCTTCGTAAGGGTTACCGACAGCTTTACCGACGGCTCCGCACAGAGAAAAGCTCCCTTCTGGCAAATCAGTCCTTGGGTCTCGCCAATGTCAATCGGCAGAATCTCTCCTGCTACCGTAGATGCAAAGGCGATGGATGCTCCTGCTCTTTTTGCCGTGTAGTTTGCCATGAACAATGACTCCCCGGCAAACATTCTTCCTACTCCTTTTAACAGCCCGCCGTTGGTATTGGTATTCATCTCAACTCCGTCTGACATCCACGCCATTCCTCCTGACTGTGTATACATGGACTCCCCCGGTGCATCAAAGGTTACCTCAACTGCCGGCATTGTGTTTCCAAGAATTTCGTACTTCATATCTCCCTCCGTTTCTGCACACTCTATTGTGTAGCATGTTTTTACTCTTTTGTAATGTGTCATTACATCTTTATTTTATCAGAGTATTGGTGCCCTAGCAAGTAATATCCTCGGAGCAAAAAAGCCACATAAAGAATATGCTCCCTGTCTGTATGACAGAGAGCATATTCTTTATAAACGTCCTTTTATCCTTCAATTGCAATTCGCTGCTTTTTCTCCACTTCTGCTACCGGTTCTTTCTTCGGAATCTCCAACTTCAGGACACCGTCGCGGAAGTTTGCTTTGATGTCTTCCTGAGTCATCTCATCTCCCACATAGAAGCTCCTCTGATACTTGCCGGAATAACGTTCTCTTCGGATATAAGTTCCATCCTTCTCATTTTTCTCTTCCTTATTTTCGGAATGTTCTGCCTGAATGGTCAAATATCCGTTTTCCAAATCCGCATGAATTTCTTCTCTGGTAAATCCAGGAAGTTCAATGTCCATTTGGTATTTATCATCAAATTCCTGAACATCGGCTTTCATTCCCGGAATCTGAACATTTCGCATCATATCAAATGGAGTCCGAAACATGTCCTCAAAGAAATCATTCATAAAACTGTTTTCAAAAATACTTGGTGCTAACATAAGTCATTCCTCCTTTTGACTTTCAATCGGATTACAATCAATCCTTATGACTATGTTATATCACCGCTTGTTAGCACTGTCAATAGTCGAGTGCTAATTTTATATTTTTTTAACAATTTATTTATAATTGTCACACTTTTTTCAGTTTAATCCACGAAATCTGGATAGAAATTCTTTGGTTTTTTCCTTTTTCGGGTGTTGGAAAATCTCTTCCGCCGTTCCCTCTTCCTCAATGACACCCTCCGACATAAAAATCACATGGCTGGAAATATCTCTGGCAAATGCCATCTCATGGGTTACCACAATCATGGTCAGTCCCTCTTCTGCCAACTGCTTCATGATTTCCAAGACCTCACCTACCATCTGCGGGTCCAATGCGGATGTAGGTTCATCAAACAGCAGAATCTCCGGTTCCATTGCCAATGCTCTGGCAATGGCAACTCTCTGTTTTTGTCCACCGGAAAGCTGTCGGGGCTTCGCATTAATAAAAGCATCCATCCCTACCTTTTTCAAGTAGAACATCGCCTTCTCTTCCGCTTCCTCTTTTTTCTTTCCTGCCACCTTTATCTGTCCCACCATACAATTTTCCAAAACGGTCATGTTGTGAAAAAGATTAAAGCTCTGGAATACCATTCCCACCTTTGCCCGATAAGCCGGAACGTTTATCTTGGGGTCTGTAATATCCCTTCCATGGTAACATATCTCTCCCCCGGTAGGTGTCTCTAACAGGTTGATACATCGGAGCATGGTGGACTTTCCCGAACCGGAGGCACCGATAACAGACACCACCTCTCCCTTTTTCACCTGAAAGCTGATATCCTTTAACACACCATGGGTTCCGAAAGATTTTTCCAGATGGGAAACTGTCAGCAATTCATCCTTTGTACTCATAGTCCCACCTTCCTTTCTTCGCCCAACTGGGTTCCTACGCCCATAATATCCACCAGTTCATAATTTTCTGCCCCATCCATCTTTTTCTCCCATAATAACAGGAGTTTGGAAGTAATTACCGTCATGGTCAGATAAATCAGCATAACGATTGTGGCAGACTCAAAATAAGTATATAAGGCTCCCGCAACGCTCTTATGTACAAAGAACAAATCCACAATGCTGATAATGGACAGCACGGAGGTATCTTTGATATTGATAATCAGGTTGTTTCCTATCTGCGGCAAGATATTGCGGAATGCCTGAGGCAGGATGACATTGGTCATGGTCTGAAAATGAGTCATACCGATTGCCTTCGCCCCTTCGGTCTGTCCCGGGTCTACGGAAATAATTCCGCCTCGTACAGACTCTGCCATGTATGCTCCGGTATTGATGGACACAATCAAGAATGCCGACTGCCACATTCCCAGCTGTACTCCAAAAATCTGGGATACACCATAATAAATAAACACCGCCTGCACAATCATCGGCGTTCCCCTAAATACCTCCACATAGATTTTTAAGATAATTTTTACGATTTTTAATAAGATTCGTTTTATCAGGGAATCCCGCTGTCTGTCCACCGGTATGGTCTGCACAATTCCCACCAGAAATCCTATGACACACCCGATTGCCGTGGAAACCAAGGCAATCAGAAGTGTCGTTCCCGCTCCTTTTAAATAGGAGGTTCCATACTGCTGCAAAAGATACAGAATCCTTTCCCCAAAGTTCATATCTGATATCACGTCAACAATCTCCTTTGTTATTCATTGGACAACGGCTGCACCTTAATTGCCTCATCCATCATCTTCTCATAATCTTCTACTGTCATTTTTTTCAAAACACCGTTAATTTTATCTAACAGTTCCGTATTTCCCTTCTTTACAGAAATTCCAATATTGATGTCCTCATCGGAAACCTCAAAATTGTCATCCGTATCTGTAAAATCCAGAATCTTCATATCCGGGTAAGCAATACATGCTGCCTTTGCCGTAGGAATATCCGTTACTACCAGCTCGGTACGGCCGCTTTCCAATGCCACCAGCATTGCCGGTGCGGACTCCTGTGCCGGCTGAATCTCTGCATCCTTTAACTGCGGCAGACAATTATCATACCAGATAGTTCCCAACTGTGAGGTACAGGTGGCTCCTGCCAACTCACTGATGCCTGCGGCATTTGCATATTTGCTGTCGGATTTCACAAGTGTAACAATAGATGCATAATAATACGGCTCTGTGAAATCTACCATCTCTTTTCGTTCTGAGGTAATGGACTGTCCCGCAATGACACAATCCACCGTTCCTGACTGGACAGCCGGAATCAGAGAATCCCAATCCAGTTTTACAATCTCCAGCTCATAACCCAGCTCGTCGGCAATCTTTTTTGCCATCATAACATCATATCCGTATGCATAGTCTTTGCTGTCCTTAATTGGAACCGCTCCATTGGAATCATCGGACTGAGTCCAGTTATACGGTGCATATCCACATTCCATTGCCACCGTCAGAACCTTATCCTCTGAGCTGTCTGTTTTCTTTGTTTCCTTTGTTCCGCATGCTGCCAGTGAGCAGACCATAGCTGCTGCCAACAACATTGATAATACCTTCTTTTTCATAGTTTCTCCTTTCGTTTTTTCCTGATTTAGGGTAAAAAAAAGCGGAGAAGATGATTATCTTCTCCGTTGAATTACTATTTATTATACACAAATGATGTAAAAAGTCAAACTCTTCCATATCCTTTTCCGGTACATTTTTGAAATACCAGATAAAAAATGATTCCCTTCGCCACAGAGGTCAGGGTTAGTGCCCACCAGATTCCGTTCAAGCCCAAAGCACTTCTTCCCAGTGCCACCGCCAAAGGAATCCGTGTGGCAGTTATCGTAATGCTGATGATACTGCAGAGCTTTGTTTTTCCCAGACCGGAAAGTGCTCCGATGGTCACAATCTCCACGCACATAAAGGCTTCGCTGAATCCGATAATCACCAGATAGTTGACGGCTGTCTCAATCGCCTTAGTCTCGTGGAAAAACACACGGGCAATGGGATTGGGGAACAGCAAAAATGCCAGCATAATCAAACTCCCCCAAATGCCCACAGTCCAGAAGGATATCCGATATCCTTTTTTCACCCGGTCCATCTGCCCCGCTCCGTAGTTCTGTGCCACAAAAGCGTTCAATGCCGCCGCAAATCCGTCTGCCGTGTTCCATGATACGGATTCTATCTGCCCTCCTACCCTCTGGGTGGCAATGGCCTCTGCTCCGAAACCGGACACCATACGGGTCAGCACCATGGAAATCATACAGTAGACCATGCCCTGTATTGCCGACGGTCCACCGATACGGCAAATCTCTTTCAGATATTTTTTCTCCATGGGTTGAAGTAATTTTATATTTCTTAACAGGTTTTCCCCTTTGGATTTCCATATTCCCCAAAGCAGCACCGACATCACAATCATCTGTGCAGTAACCGTTGCCGTCGCAGCTCCCGCCACCTCCATTCTCGGAAACGGTCCCACGCCCAACAACAGCAACGGGTCCAGAATCATGTTGATTACCAATCCTATAAGATTTGCCAAAAACGGCGTTCTGGAATCTCCCTGTGCCGTGTAAAGTCCGGTTAAAGTAAGATTCAAAAAGGAAAACAAAATACATCCACAGGTGATTTTCGTATATATTTTTGCCGCCCTAAAGGTTTCAGCATCCTCCAGTTTAAAAATGCCAACCATTCCATCGGTAAAAATCAAACTGATTGCTGCAAATGCCAAGCCCAAAAGAATCGTCAGCTGGACCGCTGTCTGGGCATACCGCTGTGCCTCCTGTCTCTCTTCTCTTCCGATTGCCTGTGCCATATGCACCTGACCGCCCATCCTTGCCAGAGTAACCACCCCCTGAGACAGCCAGACATACATTCCTCCTACTCCCACACCTGCTACCGCTTTGGCTCCTAAAAGTCCTATCCACGCCATATCGGTAATACTGTAAACTGTACCCAAAAAAGACGATGCCATAATCGGCAACGCCAGACTTGTTAAAGATTTTAAAATCGGCCCCTGTGTCAACGGGATTTGCTTTTGTTTCATGTTACTTCCTACTTCTATTCTCTTTTGGATTTTCCACAATTTCCAATGAATTTTCTGTTACTTTACAAGGCAAAAACAACACCTGCACCCCTGCCGCTTTCGCTTCCTCCAAAGCTGTTCCGAACTCCGGGTGTGTCGTTACATTTGACCGCACCTCCCGGATTCCTTCCATCTGAATCACAAAAGCGATGCCGCAGTGATACCCTTTTCCTGCCGCCTGTGTCAACTCCCGCAGATGTTTCACGCCCCGCTCTGTGGGTGCATCGGGGAAATACCCGACTCCGTCTATTTCCAGTGTGCATCCCTTTACTTCCAAGAGATATTTTTCCGCTCCCTTTTCCATATAGAAATCCACCCGGGATTCTCCATAGGTATATTCCGGTTTGATACAAGTGTAATCCTGCTGTTCCAGCCATTCCCGCACAACCTTATTGGGTGCCTGACTATCTATGTTGACCCAGCCCAGTCCTTCTTTGTATACACCTACTAAATCATATTTTGTCTTACGGTTCGGCTGATTGGATTTTTCCAAGAGTACTTCCGCCTCCGGCAACAACAGTTCCCGACAACGTCCGGTGTTTTTTACATGGACGGTTTCCAACTGCCCGTCAATCCAGACTTCTGCCAGAAAACGATTGGGTCTGCTGTGAAATTTTCCGTGGGTAATATTGTGGTAGTTCATGGGGATTCTCCGTTGTTCTATACATCATGTTTTTCTATTTTACCGCAAAAAGGGGAGTTTGTGAAGATGGGATAATCATTCCTTTTAGGTAACTTCACAAAATTATCAGGTAAAATAATCTTTGTGTTTCCTAATTGATAATCTTCCTCACTCCAACATCATAGATTCTACCGTTCGGCAGAATAATGGATTTTTCAAAAATTCCGGTGTGCCCATTTTTTCGCAGACAAGCTCTGCTATCTTTTCTATCTCTGTTGCCTGCATTTTGCTTTTATTCACATTTTCTTTTAGGGTGCGAATCAACTCCAATGCCTCATTGATTTTGTATGTAATCTGTCCCTTTTCATAGGTCTTATCCCAAGCAGGATAAATTGTATCAACATCCTTCATACTCGCCAATTTCCTGAGACTCTCCATACTCTCCCGCTCATTTATCCAGATGGGAATGTCACCTTTTACCGGAATGGAATCTCCCACAAAAACACAATGCTTTTCCTTTAGCAGATAGGATAACTGGTCACAGGAATGTCCCGGTGTCCCAACCACTTGCAATGTAATTCCCGGCTCCGGTTCCAGCACATCTCCATCCTGCAAAATTCCATCCAACTTTACGGACTCATTTACCAGCGAATAAAAATTAGGAATCGGGCGTTTTGTAAATTGTTTGTCAATATCTTCTATCCAATCTGCCTCACCCCTACTGGCATATACTTTGCAGCCGCTTTTTTCCTTTATCTTCGCCGCACCTCCGATATGATCCGGATGTGCATGGGTTAAAAATATTCCTTGAATATCTGTTATGCTTTTTCCCAGACCATGCAAATATTTCTCCACTTCTAATTCTGCCCCGGCAACGCCTGAATCAATCAGATAACAATGCTCGCCAACAATTAAATAGATATATACATATCTTTTGATTTCCGAGGTAACGTTAAATTCAATTTTGATTTGTTGGATGTTTATATTCATTTTATGCATTCCTCCTTTTTGCAAGTATTCACTTGCATCTTATTTATAATAAAAAGCACTTTAAAAAGTGCCTTTAACATATTCCGCACACAAACCGGTGAACCGATTCTTTTATATATTCCTCTTGTTCCACGTCCATCAGCTTCTCGCCAAAGGATGCTTTGAAAAATACATAACCGAAATTCATTGCCAAAAATTGTACTGCCATTCCTTCATAATCGGTATTTTGAATCACTCCCCGTTTTTTCATTTCCTTGAAATAACGTATCATAACACGTTTGAACGTACTGGGAACCTCCATGATTCCATCCGCTGTTTCCCCATACAATTCCGGGGTACGCAATCCTATGGACACCTTTACCATATGAGGGGTAACTTTACTTAAATATACTTTTGAAAAAGAAACAAGGTCCTCTTCCAAATTACCCATATAGGAAAAATCCTCCTCTTTCAGTTGGGGATTCCATTCCGGCAATGTCATGGCGGACAAAACGATATCTTTTTTTCCTTTGAATTTTCGGAAAATTGTACACTCGTTAATCCCTGCCTGTTTTGCAATATCTTTCGTGGTTGTGCCTCCGTAGCCTTTTTCCATAATCAAATTCATGGTGGCTTGAATAATCTTCTCTTGGGTTTCGTCGAACATGTTATTTACCTCTTGCAAGTATTTACTTGCATTTTATCATTTGGTTGAGAGATTGTCAATAAGTAGGGTGTTTGGGGCGAGGAATACATTATTCTCAATTGTGATTCCAAGTACGTACTTAATCAAATAGTTTTCATATCCCATCAGAAAACGATCAATTACCTTTGCCTGTTGTATTGCATCTATTGTTTCAAGCGGCTCCTTAGTTGCAAGTATTACCTTACCAAGAGAACGTAAATTTTTAAACTTGCCAACTTTTTTATTTTAAGTGCAAAAAAGCTACCCTCCTTAAATTTATCTTAAGGAAGATAGCTAGATATATTTGATGCAAGTTTTTATCCTATCAATTCTTCTACAAACGACTCATAATCCTGCATGCTGGTACATTTCGGTGCATAATCGAGCAACAACTTTCTGGCATCCTGTGCTTCCCTTGTCTTGACACATTCACGAATTGGCGTCATAAAGACTTTCGTTCCCAATTCCTTAGCCTGCTGCTGCAATTCTTCTCTACCTCTTTTTTCCAAATTAGAGCGTCCGGAAAACTTCACTAAAAGCAGACCCGCAATCTTCAATGCGGGATTCTGCCGTCTCTGTACTGCCTTAACGATATCGCACAACTGCTGCAATCCCTGCATAGAGTAAGCATCCGCTGCCATTGGAATGATAACCTCATCCGCTGCAATCAGGCAGTTGTATAAAATAACATTTAATGATGGTGCCGTATCAATCACAATATAATCGTAACCTTCTAACATTTCAATGGCATCCTTCAATCGATACAATCCTTCCACATCACCGTCTAACATTTTTTCTGCCTTGCTAAGCAATGGGTCAGATGCCACGATATCACCATTTGGCATGTGCTGGATTGCATCTTCAATCGGAAGCATGTCCGAGTCTACCATAACATCATATAATGTTGCTTGATTTTCAATGACTGCCTGATAAGTTGCACTACTGTTTCCCTGCGGATCAGCATCAATGAGCAGTGTTTTTCCTTTTCTTGCTAATATTCCTGCCAAAGTAGTTGCTGTCGTTGTCTTTCCAATACCACCTTTTTGGTTTGCCACCACGTATGTAATTGTTTTCATAATTCATCCTTCTTCCAATATAACTTATCAAAGATTCTTTTATATTCTAAAATGGGATTTGTCCCTGAATTTTATTGTTTACGACATAGAATACGGCTGATTCTTCCGGTTTAATATAAATATTTACTTCTTCTATTTCTTCATCTTTCATCCCTTGACACAGAATATCCTTACGAATCTGCTCGAACAGCCCCTGTTCCATCCGCTCTCTTCCCTGATACTGAATGACTACATTTTTCTTAGCTGTCGCAAAACCACCAGCCATTTTGCTGGCCCTTTCCATACTGCTTTTTAACGCCATAATCCATTCCTCTTTCAAATAAAAAATATTATTTTTGTTATCATTGTATTATTTTACCACATAGCATGAAAAAACCGAAGGATATCTCTTAAAATATTTTTTCATTATAATGACATTATTACTTATTGACTAATACATCTTTATCTATTATTATGCAATTTCCCAGAAAACAAACAGCAGGCAACCATATAGATTACCTGCTATATAAAATACTCTGTATTAATTGGGGGTTATTCAAACTCGGCGCAGAGAAAGATATTTTCCCTGCTAAAGCTTGACTCTCAGAGCTTTCAATGACAATTATTTTGCCTTTTACCACAATTATTTTATATTTTCAAAAATTCAGGTATCATATGGGTATCACCAATTATAACTCCGAATTTGTTTCACACAAATTTGTTAAGTCTTCCACTTTTGCTATTTCTGCCAACATTCTAGAATAACATAATAATTGAATTCTTATATTTTCTAACTCTTTTCTAAATTCTATACATGATTCTGGATTTTCAAATTCTCCAGCCAAACATCTACGATGCCACTTAGATAAAAATGGTCTTAATATTTGGTTAAGAACAACCACCGCAATTTTAGTAAAGTTTGGAGCTAGCCTTCCCTTCACCTTTAATATTTCTCTGGTGATTGGAAAAAGTGCATGTATACTGCTTAATGCTGTCTTTTCATCACCATAATCTTCATCTAACTCCTGTGTTGCTATCCTAGTTATTAATTCAACATACATATCCCATGCAGCTGTCATATCATCATCTGTTGCCTCAAATTCTAATTGTGCAAATTTTACATTAAGTTTTATTGATTTTAATCCCCATCTTCTAAATAATTCACCAAATGTCTGTTTCTTTTCCATTATATGATTCTCCTTATATACGATTCAAGTTCATATGGATTGCTCACATTTTGTCCTGCATTTTCAAACAAAGTTCCATATGGTGCATCCACTATTTTTAATTTCTTTGCATACATTTTAAATTCCTCGGGGCTTTTTATTGTTTCTTCAATTTTAAGATAATCAGGGAAATCGTCTACATATCCAACCAGCAGTGCAGATGCTATTTTCTTTTTCCCTTTTTTTGAATAACCAACCTCATAAGGAACCCACCAAGATTCTTTCGTTTGATCTGACACCAATACCAATATATGCGTACTACATTTAAGTGCTTTCTCTATAGAATCAACTATTCCTTGTGCATCCTTTTCTTTTGTCTTTTTTTGTAAATCTGCATCCTTTTTATCTAAATATACATCAATATTATTCTGCATTAAATATCTTGCTACTGCTTCAGCCGCATCCATATCTGAACTTTTATGTGATATAAACACACACACTTTACTGTTATTTTGAATAACTTTATTTTCGTATATTATTCTATCATATCCACTAATTAATGCTCTATTAATCCCTGCCATATATTCACCACCTTATGAATTTCTTTTTCTGAGTGGGCTACTTAAATTAGGCATAGTAAATCTCTTACTATATGCTCGCTCTATTGCTTGTTCAAGTTCAAATTTGCTGTGTGGCATTGATATAACCTCACAATAATCTGAATTCTCCAATATACGATTAGGTATATTATGTTCCTTATTTGGCAATAAAATTCCTAATACCCCATTTCTTTCATTACCAACAGTTTTAAGCATGCTATAGTAAATCTCCCAATCAACCCACCATCTTCCTCCTGTATCTTTTCCAATAAGTACAATAGTCACTGATGACTGTCTTATCTTAGGTCTTATGTAATTATCCTTAATAGTATCATCTGATAAATATCCTATGTCTAAATTTTCCAACGATCTGTCTGAAAATACCATTCCTGAATCTCCAAATTTTCTTCTAAAATCATCAGCATCACTCTGGTCTAAACGATGTGAATAACTTACAAATACATTTCTCATTTAAAGTACCCCTTTCTATTCATTAAGTTTTATCCATTTTTCCATCAAATAATTTACAAAAGCTGAACATGACACTAACATATACTTCGCATCTTCACTTGCCACATTAACAAACTCAATACTGCCGTGCCTTATTCCACCAGAATCTGAAGTATATCCATACAACTGCTTAAATGCACTTTCCATTGCCGGATGTATATTAATCCCATTTTCTTTTAATTTTTTTAATGTATTTCCCAAGGTTGCCGTTCCTCCAGAAAGCCCTGTTATAATACTGCACATAGCTTCAACACTGCTTATTGATTCCTTTACTGAATTTTCATAATCTGGTTTTTGTCTATCTGAATATAACTCTAATGCCTTTTTCATATGTATGCCAACAGATTCATACTTCGAATTAATTGTTTCACCGATTGCCGCCAATTCACTTTCACTTATAATAGGTACAACCAGTCCATTCAAAATTCTATATGGAGCAACTTCCTCTTCAAGGATACGATTAAATTCCTTTGTAATTTGTTGTAGTTTATCCCCTTCCATTAATCTAAGGTATTTTTCAATAAAATCGTATATACGATACCATATCCCTCCACTCTGAACTACATACTTATGTAATTTTTCAGCATTTTCATTTTTTGCGATCTTATTAGCCGGAAATTCATATCTAATTCCCATTTCAAGCATCATGTCTTCAATACCTGTTGTGTACGAAGTATACTCAACAGTATCATAATAGTCATATTCTTCTTTATAGAACACATTCCAAATTCGTTCTCGTAATTCTATACTTGTACTTCTTAATCCATTAGGATTGGTACTTGTAACTTTGTTTCTTTTAGAAAAAAATTCCATAAAATCTCCAATCACAATTTTTAAATATATCTTTTAATGCACACAAACCTGACTACCATTGATTCCATCAAATGAATGTTCCACATGCACATCTTTCATTTCCAAGTTACTTTCTATATACTTTAGTAACTCCGTATTATCCAAGTATATATACATCTGTGGTGCTACAAATCCAGGAACATTCTTTCTCAAGTCATCTAATGATATTTTAGATGTTTCCTGAAACTTATCTATCTCCATCGCATATCTGTAATGGTAGGTTTCCATATATTCTTTTATTCGGGCAATGGCATTGCTATCTTCCTTATAATCTTCCAACCAGTCAGACAGGCAATGCCTTTTATCCAAATAAATAATACCCGTAATCGCTTTTACTGGTGAGCTAACATACATATATGCCATTATAGGTTCATCTGGAAAATTTCTTCTGTGTTCAAATATCTTCTGACCAGATTTTATTTTTTCATACACATCTGGTCTGAAGCTTAACAGCATTTTTCTCAATACTTACACCACCTTATTTCCATACACATTTGATAGTACATACTGACACAGGCATACTTATAAACTGCACATCGAATTTTAAACTTGGTTCTACCTTTGTGCTTGCACTATGGATTCTAAAACTTAACTGCCATCCATTGTCTAAAATCATTTCTACAGTATTATTACTTTTCGGCTTAAATCCAATGTCGATCAGTCTTGTCGGTAATTCAACCACAGGAACTTCAATTTCCGAAACCTTATCCTTACTCGACTTATTTAAAGTATCATGCATATTAAAAGTATGAATCAATGTAAGTCGTTTACTGTCATGACTAACTATCTTGTAATAATCTTCTTTTCCTATAAGGTATTCTATCATCTTTTCAGGCATATTCTTATCTTCTTTATATGCCCTATTAACTTCATCCATAAAAGCCTGCAATAATGGTACATATACATTTTCATCTTTCTGCACTATTTCTGACCATCGTGAGCCATTTTCTTTTTCACTTTTCAGCATATCAAATATTGGATTAACTGCATTCCAATATTCGTTACTACAAGGTATATCAAACCATTCTTTGCCAAAATCCAGTTTATGACTTAATCTGCTGTGTTTTACTGCATCGTGATTGTGCTTGATACTTAATCCTATTTCCCATTCAATATCGTCTCTGCGAATAACAATATCTCTTACATCGCCTTTAACGCCAGCTCCATCTTTTTGAAACTCTAATGTCAGTTCGTCATTATCGTTTTCTAATAATCTTGGCTCCATTTCAAGTACTTCATTAATTGCAGCTTCAGCAGAAATCATAAATGTCTGCTGCATTTCCTCATCCATAAGCATCCATGCTTTTTCATTCGCATGTAAGCTGGAATTATCAACTATTTTTGTTTTACGCATTTCACACAATGCCTTATAAAGTGTTTTAATCCACGCATATTCATATGCTCTTCCCTGATCATTACTCTTTGTACTCACTTTTTTCTCATTGACCTCCTTTGCATCTATAACATCATCATCTACTACCACATCTGCACTATTACCCTCTAAGTATTTCTTTATTGCTACTGCTATTTCATATGCAAGATTAACTGGAACTGCATTTCCAATCATTTTATAAGCTGTGTTTGTATCTTCATATATAAATTTAAAATCATCTGGAAACCCTTGAACTCTGGCTACTTCTCTTATTGTCATTCGGCGATAAAGATGTTCTTTGCCCTCTACAAATCTGCAATCATTCTGCCCCACCTTAACCATCTTAGGTGCCTGTGGATGTAACTGACATTGTCTTCCTGATGCCTGTACTGTAAAAGCTTGCTCATCCCAGGATTTCACTCTGTTTCTACTCATAAAAATTGGAGAATAGGCTCCTGTGTAATACTCATTATTATTGATTGCTTCTGGATTATGATGATTTTTTTCTCCTGAAGGCACTGCTGTATCCTGTAAATCCCATATTATATCTCTAAGAGTAATCTTCTTATCCTCTTCTTTGGTTGACCCCTTAGGAAATCCAAAATCAATATTCAAGTCTTTTCTAAACCCGATATAAAATACCCTTTTTCTTTCTTCAGCCACACCATAATCCTTTGCATTAACAAGTGTAAAAGATACATCATATCCTGCTCCATCGAAAAGATTGAGTATGTTCTGTACTGCCTCTGAATGTCTATTAGCTAACATTCCACTAACATTTTCCGCCAGAAAGAATTTAGGCTGAAATTCCTTAATAATTCTTATATAATCAAAAAATAACTGTCCCCTTGCATCCTTAATACCTTTCAATGATCCAGCTTCAGACCATGACTGACAAGGTGGTCCACCTATAATTCCATCAACTTCACCATCTATATACTGTTCAATATCTTCTTTTGTTACTTGTCTTATATCTCCTTCAATCAGATGTGTATTAGGGTGATTAGCTTTGAATGTAGCCCATATTGTCTTATCAAATTCATTAGCAACAGGAATATTAAATCCTGCTCTTTCAAATCCTAAGTCTAGTCCCCCACATCCACTAAACAAACTAATTATGTTCATGGGTATTTTCTCCTTCATTGTTTTCCTTGATTATTCTTGTAGCTTCTATTAATGCCGTTCTTCTAACAAACTCACTATATGAAGCATATGCCTCCAGTCTTGCAGCCTCTTTGAATTTTTCTAACTCATCTTCACTTACTCTTATGCTGATTGAAATTGATTTTCTCATTATGTCCGTTCCTCCGTTTCTATTATCAATCATAAATCCGTAGTATAACAATGTCAATACTTTGTTGCACGAACAGATGTTTTTATTTTGTTTTTTCTGAAAGTCTTTCCATCACCTTCCCCACACTCTCCAGAAACCTCTCCAACAGATTAACCCCATCAATCACAAACTGTTTCATAAATTCATAAGCCTTCTCCAACAACTCCCTTAACGACTTATTTTCCTCCTGCAGCCTCTGATTCTCATACATAACATCAATAAGTTTCTCCCTTACGTCGTCATCACCACCCTGACGAAACATATCATATACATTCTCAGCAATTTTGGTACGCTCTATCAGTTCATTTTCTTTAGAATAAAGCTCTTCCAGCTTATTCTTTTTATCCGTAATCATATCCGCATATTTAACATACTCATTCTCTGCTGCATCAATGTTATATCTGACTTTCTCAAGTCTATCCTCGTCAGCGGCTATCATATCAATATTCCTGTTATGACTCTTCTCAAGTGTAGTTATCTGATATGATATACTTGCATTACTACTTCTAAGCTTAGTATTTTTCGACTGTTCTTCATTGTTTTGTTGCTGAATCTCTTCAAGTTTTCTGCTCTCCTGTGCCACCTTATATTCCGCAACGGTCAGATCATGATTCCGACCTTTTGACTTTTCCTTTATCTGTTCTCCAAACCAATCATTAACCTCTTTATTAGCGACCTCCCTTAGCTCGTCCTGCAGCACTCTTGACAAGACTTCTTTCGTAAATACTTTTCTCTTTGACACCTGCTTACGAAGTCCCTTTTTATAACCATCTGCCACAGGTACTCCCACTATATGCATATGTGGACTGTCCTCATCAAGATGAACTACTGCATTTGCCACTACAAACTGCGGAAGTTTCTTTTTTAGTTCGTCCAATATTATCTCGTATGACAGCTTTATACATGATTTCATATCATCATACTGTTTCCAGAACTCCCTGTCGCCTATCTGAATGATTATCTCTACTGCCATATCCTGCTCCTTGCCAGCGACATGTTCAAAATAATCTTCTATCCGGCGGTCTGGTCGTGTCTGCTTTTTATTATATTCTTCTAATGCCTCATCGAATTCTTTGTGATATACTGTCTTTACATCATCAATCAGATTTGATGTTCCGTAGACAATACAAATGTTGTCTTTGCTGTAATCTGATGATTTATATTTCCGCAGATTATGCTTTGCAACACCTGCCAGCTTGGATTTCGATGTAATGGCACTTTTCTTATTGCTCACATGAGCTGTATATGAAATATTTCCCATTCGCATCTTCCTTATCTGTAATATATTCTTATTCGTAATTTCTATCGGAGCAGTGCGGTTATCATCTTGGCTCTGCCATAGATGATAAATTTTTAGCAGTTTCGGCAAGCCAAAACTGCGGGGGCTCTCCGAGGGTTATCGCAATAGCCTTTTAATTCTTATCTGCATTTGTGCACTATTTCAATTATCACGATTTCTTCTGCCATCATTCTTGCCTGATTGCGCATATGAAGCTGTTCCATAAATGTCTTCTTACCTGTCATATGTGTTTTAAGCCATGCTGTTTCTATATTGTCCAACCTCTCATATGCTTCCTCATTGACTTCTTCAGCTATATCATGCAGCATTCCAAGCCTTGCCAGATGTCTGTATCTTGAAGGCTCATTCTCTTCCATTAATCCAGCCCACATCCGTCCATATTTGCCGACATCATCAAGCCTCATTCCCTCTGTATCAACAGATAAAACAGGATACTGTATTCCATTTTCTTCTCTATATTCAATTCCTAATTCTTCAAATAATGTCATAATATTTATCCTTCCTTTCAAGACCGCAACATCGCAGAGTCTATTAATTTTGCAACCTTGCAATGTTCAAGACCGCAAAACCTGATACTCTGCAATGTTACGATGTTACAATTTAGTTCTACAACAAACCATAGTTGATGGCACTTTGTTATGGCATTCTTACATTTTGATGGCAAAAAGTGCCACCAACTTATAATTGTGACGGCAAAAAACGCCATCACTTTTTTATTTTTCATTCTGTAGTGTCATCACTTTATGCCACTATGACGGCATTTCACGCCATCATTTCCTCATTTTGGTGGCACTTTATGACATCACATTATCAATTTTCAGCCTCAAATCCCAATACCAGCTATTTTTTATTTTCTTAGCTTTTATCTTCAATTCTTTCTTAGCTGCCTCAAGTGTCCGTTTAGATATTCCTTCCTGTGCCGCCAATTCTATAATCTCTGTACTAAGCATCATTACATTTTCACCTGAATGCTCCCTTAGAAACTGCTTTGCAATCTCCAACTCGCTTGCTTTAGGAATCATACCGCCAAGCACTTCATCAGCAGTAATCTCATAATCTCCAATCCAACGAAATTCGTCCTGCGTAAGTTCAAATGCTTTTGGATGTCCAAATGGTGCAAGATTATTTTTTATCTGTATAACCGCCCTCATATCAGGCTGTCCTTCTATTCTGCCTACAAGCATTACACTTCTTGCAACTGCAAAGAAATCAATTGACCCCATACCTCTGTATGCCGCCTTTGCTCCTGAACCTTTATTCATATGACCAATAAGAACAATTGCACAGCCTGTCCGTTCTGCAATACCACCCAGCCTCTTTGTAAGCTCTCTTGCCTCATTTGCCCTGTTCATGTCAGTTCCGCCACCAAGGTATGCCTGAATCGGATCAAGTATCAGCAATCCTGCTTCTGCAGCTATAATTGCTTTTTCAATCCTCTCATCTATCATAGAGAGTGACTTCTCACTTTCATCAATAATACTTATCCTGCTGCAATCTGCTCCTGCCTGCTCCAGCCTTGGCTTTACTGTATCTGCCAGTCCGTCCTCCGCTGTCTGATATATCACATTTACAGGTTTATCAATATTCATTTCTGGCTCAAGCCTCTCACCTCTTGAGAGCTTAGCCGCAATATTAAGTACCAATGTTGATTTTCCATCGCCTGGGTCTCCCTGCACAATTGACATCTTTCCATAAGCTATGAACGGATACCACAGCCACTTTATTTCCTCCGCCTGCACATCTGACATATTTATTAACTTAAGTTCTGCACTTTCTTCCATCTTGTTCCTCACTTTCGTAAATAATCATTGTTTCAAAAGTGAGCTGCTGTTATACTTTATTTGGTATCAGCGTAACAGAAGCCCGCTTTTGTTATCTGCCGAGGCTTTCCCGATTGCCGTCAGGAAAGCCTCTATTTCCGCCATAAATATTTTGCACCATCTAACATATCAATGATTGCCTGTATCATTGCCAAATAATCATGCTGCAATTCCTCTATATCTGAATAGATACTGCCATCTATCGGCGATTCTTTTTCTTTTATCTGTCCTGATTTCTTGATTTCATCATACAAGCTGTGAATATCTTCCTGCATATGCTCAAGCGTTTGCACCAGCAGATATATCGTTTCTTTCTTACCTACAACACAGATTCGACTATAAATACAGCATCTTGTAAAAAATGTTTTCTTCATCATTCCACTCATCTTTATTCTTGCTTCAATTTCACGCCTTTCATAGTCTGATATACGAAAACTGATTGTCAGATTCTTATGAACTCCACTCATGATGCAGCATCTCCCTTCTCTGTTTCTGTTGCAAACTCAGAATTCAACATGTCTGCCATCTCAATCTGTTCTGTTGGAAACATATGAGCATAACGGAATGTTATTGCCTGACTTTCATGTCCCACTCTGTTAGCTATTGCTACTGCCGAAAATCCAAGCTTGATTAGCATTGATACGTGCGAATGCCTGAGATCATGAATTCTTATTCTCTTGACTCCTGCCGCCTTAGCTCCTCTGCTCATTTCATGGTGCAGATATGATTTTGTAATCTGAAATGTTCTGTCATCCTTACCATATCCGTACAACATTCCAATTAGCTGTTTTAACTCCTCTACCAGAAAATCTGGAATTACAACATCTCGCTTGCTCTTCTCAGTCTTTGGATCTGTGATAATATCCTCACCATTGATATGCTGGTATGACTTTGTGATATGAAGTTTCTTATTCTCAAAGTCAATATCTTCCGGAGTAAGTGCAAGTAGTTCTCCTTCTCTTATTCCGCACCAATAAAGAATCTGAAACGCATAATATGATATTGGCTTGTCCTTAACACATGCAATGAATTTAAGATATTCTTCCTTTGTCCAGAAATTCATTTCATCAGCTTTGCCTTTTCCTATAGTTCCTGCCTTCACAACAGGATTTTCTCTAAGGTTATAAAATCTGACTGCATGATTAAATATGGCTGAAAGCTCCGACTGCATTTTCTTCAAATAAGTTGGTTTATAAGGCTTTCCATCATTCCGATACTTTATCATCTCATTCTGCCATTTGATAATATCCGCAGGACTGATTTCATTCATCTTCTTATCTTTAAAATATGGAATCAGCTTCTTTTCAAAAATAACTTCCTTAGTCCGCCAGGTATTCAGCTTAAGTTTCGGCTTCATATCATCCTCATACAGCTTATAGAAATCTGCAAAATTCATATCCAGATTGGTTGCCTGCTGTAATCTGAACTTCTGCTCATACTCCAATGCCTCCTTCCTTGTCCGAAAACCACGCTTTAGCTTTCTTCTGTTTTTACCTGTCCAATCGTTGTAGTGGAAGGACACATACCACGTGCCCCTCGCCTCATCCTTGTATGCTGCCATACAACTGCTCCTTTCCCTTATGCTGTTCTGTCGCATAAGTCATAAACCTTGCTATCAAGATACTTACGGCTTACTCTTCCAGCTCTGACAAAGTATCCTTTTGCCTTAAGTTCCTCGTTAGCTTCTCTGATAACCTTGTATGCATGAGATACCGATACACCAAGTATCTCAGACACCTCATTTGCTGTGTAATATAACTTCTTCTCCATAGGTGCTTCACCTCCTTTCTCCAGCAGTAGCTGGTATGTATTTGTAATAGCCATACATGAAAATCTGTTACAGTTATTGTATTTTCATATCTCAATTTTTAAAAGGGACAGGAACGGTTCTTTTTTCCAAAAATGGACACAATTCTGGTTTTTTTATCTTTCTGATGCTTTCCACATTTATAAAGTCTACAGTAAACCATAAATTTACGGAAGTGACACCATTGGTGTTTCTTCACTATTTTCCACCAATTTCTGGTGTATTTCTTACATATGATATTTTAAATGCAGTCCTCTGATTGCGGAATATTCTCTCGTGGGCGAAATCTGCAAAAGCATATTCTCTCATGGTCTTTTTTACTGCGTTGGCATGATAATATGAAACCTCATAATCACCAATACGCAAAACTGATTCAATTTCATATATATTTGTCATTTTTTGACTATGTGATTATTGGGATGATTTTTGAAAATAAAAAGAAATGTGATAATAGATAATACCTATGACACTTCTGTTTAGTACTCATTAATATCTGTGGTACTACAAAAACAGGTATCATATAGGTATCACGACAAAAGAAAAAGCCCCATAAATGGCTTGTTTACGCCATTTATGAAGCTCTGTTTACTATTCAAACTCTTCCCGAGGATTTTATCAGTTGAACACAAATGTTGATTTCAAGCGTTTTTCCTTTGCTTTCATTTCGCAAAATGTTACTCTTTTCGCACTGTTTTGAAAACTTTTAGTAGCAAAGTAGTAGCACAAATCAATATCTAATTACTTGATATAATCTACTTTTTTATTACTCAAAACAAATAATTCCTTGTGGCTGTCAAGTTGTCATATGACACCTGCTGCCACACCCAAAATGAAAGGAGCATTGCCCATGAGTAGCAAACATAAAAATCCTACTATCAGCTTCAGAGTTACCGATGCTGAACGACAACAAATCGAAGCCCGTATTCTTGCCAGCGGAATGATGAAGAAAGATTACTTCATCCGTTCCTGTATCTACAACCGCATCTGTGTTGTGGGCAAAAAAGAAACCATATATCTTCTGGTGCAGACTGTGAATGCCTTGTACCTACAACTACTTAAAATGCAAAAAGCATTCACATCATCAGACCAGAACATTGATATGCTTCCATCCTCAGATGAGATTAACGAATTACAGACCGAATACACCAATATGCTTACAGCCATTATTAATCTGTTAGATGGTGCAAAATATCTGTGGGAAGGAGACTGCCATGAACACTAATCCTATTTTTCTGTTCGGTATATATGATCCTGCTACCGATTCCGTCATTGTCAACGCAGGCGAAAATTCCATTCTCGTTATCCGTTATAAGGAATGTAATTCTTCCGTTATCTTTGAGGAACCGACTGATATCGCCTATCTGTACTTGTTGGCAGAAGATGTACCACTTACATATACCAAGATTGCACTAAAGGAAAATGGCTTGCAGGATTATGTGGATGCGATGAATGAGTTGAATTAATTGTTCCCAAGTTTGAGAAACATTTTTAGTTAGTCTCATCTCAGTCTCAAAATTTCATCCAAAAAATGAGACTGACTTGAGACTAATTCTTACGTATTTTCTCAAAAATGTCAATTTTACCGCATTTCTGTGGTTTTGCATAGTCTCATACAATATCAAATCTCATGAGACTATGTTGAGACGGGCTTGAGACAAAGCCAATTACAAAGTCTATGTTGATTGATTGCTCCTCATCACACATTACTCTCATTTTTGACACATAGGTATATGTAATATGGTATATCAAATTATAATATCCTCTATCTTCCACTCTTTTCCACTCAACTCAACCATATCCCCTACCTTATGCCCGGTAAATACTTCAATAGCCTGTGGCAGTTTTCCATTAATTAAATCATATTTATAAGTTTTTGTTTCACGGTTTTCATCTCGAAGCACTACTTTACATCCAAGTATTACTTCTGCCATATCAGGTGTTTCCTCATCATCATTAATTTCATTATCTGAGTAATCAATATCATCTGTTTCTTCATCTATTCCTCTTTCAAGATTTAATGAAGGCGTATCTCCCTGCATTATTGCCACAATAGCATCATAAAAAATTTCTGTTATTTCTTCCTTATCCAAGCAATCAATAATTACGGAACCACCTATTGCATTCAAATATGACATAGCCGGACGTATATGATTACGGACACTCAATGCTGTTCCTTCTTCTCTAAATCTTCTTAGTGCTTCTATAATCGCATCCATAACATTTGGATTAGATGAAAATGTAAAATTGTAAAATAGCTCATTTATTTTAGAATTAAGGTCATTGCTACCAATAATATCTAAACTTTCAAAATGATTTCTGTCATTATGAGGATTGTAGATGTTGTGACCTACCCACCAACACTTCGCTAATGTATTTCTATAAAATCCACTTCGCCCAGAAGATTTGTAAAAAAATCTTGTCAGAATTGCACCAATTTCTTTCTCAGCACTTTTAGGCTTTTTCCCATATCCATAGCCCCAGCGTTTTCTCATATATTCATAAAATGTAGTATGAGCTAAACCAGCCCACAATCGTTCATCACTCGCCTGAGATTCACTAAGAAACTGTAGCTTTTCATAAAGAATTTTGCAATTATTCAAATCAATTTCGCCAGGAGTCAGACCAGAATCCAAATCCGCTAACTGAAACTCTGTAACTTCTTTATATTCAATAAAAGGTTCTTCACCACATATATCCGTAATCCATTTATTAGTGTCTTCTGTGTAATACTTACCATATACTACTGATAAATTTGCTTTCAAAGTCTCTAGAGCCTCTCGTTTCATTATGTACAATTTCATTTACGATTCCTCCTCTGTAGTTTCATAAAATACCGGAATCTGATTCAACGCTTTAGTAATCGGCAATTCCATTGCCTCCTGAGCAAGCTGATAGGATGTTTTTTCAGTATTAAGAACCTCCTCCATAAACACAACACCTCTTTTTGAATATGATTTTTCTAAAGCTAAAAACCATTCTTTGTTATGATAAGTTTCCTCCCCACCTTCTTGTTTTAACTCCTCAAACACATATACAAGTGCCGGCAAAATAAGCATCGAATGGAATAGCGCTTGTAATTCTGTTTTTGTAGAATACACTGCATAAATATCATAATCTCTGCTGCTAAGACCAATTCTAATTTTGGACGAATCTAAATTTATCTCTGCTGGTCGATCATCCTCCGTTATTCTTTTATATATCGAGAATATTGAGCCAGCATTCGTAAATTCCTCATAATCTTTTGTGATATCCAAACTTGGCAGATTTTGATATGCCAATATAGAACCAGAGGTCAAATTAAATGTCATTCCACTATAATCATCTATCCAATCCGCACACGAAAAATTAGCGACATTCTTTTTCAAAATGACAAATGCCACCGCTTCAAATATACCATTTACTCGTCCAATAGGAATTACATGTTCGATATGCTTAGACACTGAACATAATACTTCTCTATAAGCCGTTGTGCTACATTCCAAATGTATAACATACTCAGCTTGCCCATTAAGAATAAGCCTTTCCAGTTCTGGACAATTCATCGCAATATCAAATGTCAGTTTTAAACTATTAACACCTTGCATTGTCTGCTCATAATCCACACTGAAAATAGACTCCATATAGTCATCTTTTTCGCTACTCAATATCGGATAGGTAAACAATCTATTAGTTATGTTCATATACATTTACCTCCATAGCATAATCATGTGAATCTGCAAGTGTTACCATTATTTTTATCTTTTCAGACGATGACATCCCCACAGTTTCAATAAGACCATCATTTAATTTTGCGATTCTACATCCTGCAGATGGTTTTACATCTGTTATATGAATTCTATTTGATTTGCCATTTTCACCAACTGTAACAAGCTCAATCGTTCCAGACTCCACATCATGTGGTATTTCAAAATTAACCGAATATGTTCCAGTACCTCGTTTGATTACACGAACACTCTTCAACGGGCAACTTGACTCACCGCCTGGTTTCTTTTGGACAACAATGTCTTTTCCTTCTGAAGATGGCGTTCCTCTATGCGAATCAATTTTCTTGCGTTTTCTCTTTCCCTTTAATATTCTTATCCCTGCTTCTCCCGTTGATCCAAGTGTTCCTCTTGTGCTTGTAGATTTACTATTTCCTTCCTCACCTTTACCATAAAAAAATCCCTTTGACGATGTCATTGCAGATCGTGTAAGAATATTTATATTTCCAAGATGATCATTGAGATTTTCACGTTTATTATCTGAATCCCCAGTTTCAACTTTCTCTGGTTCTCTTTGCAGAACATCACTTAGCCCTTCAACATCCATTTCATCATCACTGGTATGTTCTGCCAATTCGGAAACAACAGCGCGTATCCATTCTTTAATTTCTTCATAATATGCCTTTGCCTGCTTTGGATTCGAATGTCTTCCTGGCTCCCAATTATCATGAGCCACGGTCTCCATAGCTCTAAAATAACTATTAAGTGCCTTTCCTTTCAATTCCAAAATTCCTGTAAAAGGTACTAATTTTGATATATTTCCTAAGCGGAACAATTTCATCCCTGCTTTTCTTACAATCAATACCTTCCTATCTAGTTTTTCATTTGGATCAACGAGAATTTTTAATTCAAGTGTACCCATTCCATGGAATTCTTTTGTGTATGTATAAACTCCCTCTGTACGAGTCAGTGCAAGATAATTTCCATATGTCCCCTTTGTTGCTCCCGGACGTTCATTATGTACTCTTTCCATATGTCCCTTTAATGTAGTAGAATTAATTTCTCTATTCTGAATCTTTACTCGTAATTGTCCATTATAAAATGACATCAGGAAGTTTTCCAATAATGCAACTGTTATTTCCACATCCCAATCACTTGAACCTCTAAATCCATATATAAATACATCCGTCCCGATTTCTGTTCTTTCATTCAATACATCTAATTCTTTTATAGATTTAACCGGGTTATTGCCTCTTGGATTGCCATAATATCCAACCCCACTTGTCATTGTTGTGCCCTCTGGATATGACATTAATCTTGAAATTCCCTGAGCAGCTCGCTCATATTCTTGATTGAATGTTCTATAAAACACCAATCTATAATACGAATTACTAAATGGTGCACTTTTTCCTATACCAAAAGCACCAGCTTTATCATCACCTTTATTTGCACCACCATCAATTTTTATCAATGCGTTCCATCCATCAAAACTGAAATTAAACGGATCTCCCGGTTCTACATATGGATCAGACAAGCCCGTTGTGTTATAATCACTAATTCTAAGCATAAATCCACTTTCTTGATTTGCCTGCATTACCGCATTTTTCAAAAATGTCTTTGCCTTTTCACTTTTTGACGCATCCCAAAACGTCTTGCACTTTTTAAGAATTTTTCGATATTCCTCAATACCAGGAATCTGATTATCATGGACAAAATAGCGTTCAAACTCAACCAAAACATTCGGATTATCATCATCTAATGCTGCATCAAGTGAATTCTGGCAATTTTCCCTAGCCAAAGAAGAAAGCTCCGTTCCATTAAAATTCTCAATACCTGCATCTGCAACACCTTTTATCTGTCCATCCTGATTACCTGGAAAATTCCAACTGTTCATCTTACTGTTCCTTTCCGTAATTTGTCTGCTGTCAAATCACTATACTATCGATTTATTAACCAAACGATTTACGATTTCTGATCTTTAAATTGTAGAATCAAAGCAGTTCAACGCAACCATCATAACCATCTTGGTCATGATGTGGTTATGAAACCCTCATGAATAATACTTTTGATTTTTACTCTTCGGCTTATCCGGTAAAGTCATTTTTAACCTTCCATCATTGAGCAAAACATTTAAATACTTTCTTCTAAAGCTTGTTCTGCTGTCAAGCCCAAATTTATCCATAATTTCTGGTACAGATTTTGGTTCCTTACAAAAATCTAAAATCATCATGACCATATCATAACCATATTGGTCATGATGCTGACCATCATCTTTTAGTAACTTCATATACCTATCACAAGCCTTGCATAAAACCATAATCCCCGACGCATTAATCTCATACTCCGGCAATGGTCCATCGTACACTCCACAAGCTTCCTTAATCTTCTCAAAACCTCTGCCCCAAGCTTCAATCATTCCGCTTTTGAAGAATACATTTGCCAACTTAGGATTATATGGTTTTGAAGCATGCTTTAAAAATAACTTGTCCGTAGAGTCCAGTTCCTCTGGCATTTCTCCATCATTCCAAATATATATCTTGTCCTCATATACACTAATCTGAATCGGATTGCAGCTACTGTAATCCTTATGAACAATGGCATTTAACAAAATTTCCCTAAATGCATCCTTATGAAACATAAATTGCTCCACCCTCTGAATCCCTTCATAATCAATCAGTGCCTTCAAATATTTTGTATAAACCAAGTCCACAGTCTTATCCACCTGCTCTATCAACGGACCATGTACTTCATCCTGATATACCAGGTCTGAATCAGATTTCCCAAAATATCCAATCTTAATATAGGAACCAGTCACCCACTTCTCTGGATCTTTGTAAAAGGCAAGCATTGCCGCCCTTATCAGATAGCCATCCTCATCAATCAAATGCAAATTATCCATCAAAATGGCATCTTCTACACTAACTTCTTCTTTCGTAAGTCTACCACGCTTTACAGCCTTTTCCTTAAATAACTGTATCGCATCTTGTTTCAAATCATTTACTGACAGTTTTGGTAAAGGTACTCCGTCCCACGTTCTTCCCTGCGACTTTAACAATGCTCTTTCTAATTCCTTTCCGGTAATTTCACGCATGGTACTTCCTGAACGATAATAATATTTCCCACGAAAACTTATTAGTGATGGATATTTATCCACAACTATCTGTATATATTCCAATTCGCCTTTATACAACAAGTTTACATCCGCAATAATACCCATTGTATCCGTGATTTTATTAGGAATACGTTCCAACAATTCTCTTGCATTATCAATGCCAACAACATTTCCATCGTCATCCGTACCTATGTATATTGTTCCACCATAAGCATTGGCATATCCGCAAATCCATTTCAAATATTCATCCTGCCAGGATTCCTTCCACTCTATAGATTGATGTTCTTTTTCTTTCATATTGTCACCAACTTTCTTTGCAATACGCTATTGCTTCTCATTATTTCCAACATTTACCGACACTTTGACTAATTCATTCCTTATTATTATTCTCCTGCATATCTCCTACGATAATATTCCATGGTTCGATATTCCAAAATATCCCGCATATGTTCCTTAAATGCTTCATTAGTAATTACTTCTTCTAAATCATTTCTAATTGCAAGAGCATAACCTTCTTTTTCAACAAAGAAACCTTTTCCTGAAGCTTTCAGAAATTTTATCGGCATACTTTTTGCCTTGCTCAGATGCTGTTTATCCGTCATTGCCTTATAGGCATCATATGATATATCAGTTGCTAAATCCTTCCAATTTATCCCATTGTCAAAAAAATTTTTCCATGCAATCAACACATCTTCATCTTTAACAGCCAGTCTCACATTACCTTCATTGTAAAAACTATATAAAATTGGCATCTTATAAACCTTCTGCATATCAGTAGTTTCAATCAGTGAGAGAAATTCTCTTCCCATTCCTGAATATACAACTTCTTCATCCATAGATAGTTCCTGCATTTCACTTAAAAAATCCATATATCTTCTAAAAGGATTTTCCTTTGCATGTTTGATACAATACTGATAAATATCATCATCCATATATGTAAACAATTCTATACGAGTTGGGACTTTACCATCCAGTAATTCCTTCACTCTGTAAAATTCCTGCTTAATTCGTTCTTTTACAGATAATGATTTCTTATCCAGTTCTTTGAATAAATCAATCAGTCGCATATCAAAATCTACAATGCAATCATCAGGATACTCAATATCTGTATAATCGTGTGTAATCTTTTCTCTAAAATTATTCGTTCCACTTAAAAGTAGCGGTGCATGTCCCGCTTTTTCATAGTTGCCGATAAAATCTAAAACGTTCAGATACTCCTTCCCTTTACTGGTTCGAAGTCCTCGTCCAAGTTGTTGCAAAAATACAATCGGCGACTCAGTCGGTCTTAAAAACATAACCATGTCAAGATTGGCAATATCCACACCTTCATTAAACATATCCACTGAGAAAATAACTTTTATCTCCTGATTTTTTAGTTTTTCAATAGCTTTATCCCTATCTTCTGAAAACTCACCATCTGCATTACTATATACTGCAACTGACTCTATTCCTCTTTTACAAAATTCTCTTGCCATTTCTTCTGCATGTTGTCTGGAACAGCAAAAACCTATTGCTCTTTTGGAACGATATTTCATATAATATTTATAAATCAAATCGTATCGTTTTACATTTCCAATATAAGTTTCATTCAATTCTTTTTCATCGTAACGGCCTTTTACAAGATGCAATGAGGAATAATCAGTTTCATCGTAAACACCGTAATAATGAAATGGAACCAGTATACCTTTGTTAATTGCTTCTTTTAATGAAATTTCATATGGCACATTATAATCACATATTTCATAAATATTTTTTCCATCCATTCTTTCAGGCGTAGCTGTAAGTCCCAATAAAAACTGTGGCTTAAAATAATTCACAATTCTCTGATACTGGTCATTAACAGCATGATGAAATTCATCAATAATCAGGTAGTCAAAATAATCCGGTGCAAAAAATTCTTTTGAGAGATACTCTTTTCTGCCAAGTGTTGCGACACTGGCAAATATCACTGCTTTCCCCGTATCTTTCTGTTTTCCATTAAAGAATCCATAATCATCTGATTGTCTTACATTTTTAAATGATATTGCTGCCTGTTTTAAAATTTCTTCTCTATGAGCCACAAATAATACACGCTTATATTTAACAGAATCAAATGCAGCTAAATAGGTCTTTCCCACACCAGTTGCTGCTTGTACCAATCCCTTTGTTGCACCTTCTGACCGGCTGTCTTCCAATGCATATAATGCTTCTATCTGTGCACCTCTTGGTTGAAACAATGTTTCAACTTTTGTATATGTGTTATCTTCCAAATTATCATATTTAGCTAAATCTTTTGATACAGCTGGTTTGTGCCAATTTCTGGAATATCGTGTAAGTTCTTCATCATCAATCACAATAGAATGATTTTCAAATAAATCCATAAAAGTATCATAAAACAAACTAAAATTCTTCTTATCATCAATACTATTAAATCTATAATTCCATTCTATGCCGGAAGTTAATGCGCTTCTGGAGATATTTGAAGAACCAATATATATTTCTCCAACATTTTCATAATGAAATATATATGACTTGGGATGAAAAGAGCGTTCTTTGTCATTATAAAATCGTAAGTCCACCCTATTACCTAATTCCTTCTTTATCAAATATAATGCTGAAGGCTGGGTAATTCCAAGATAATTTCCGGTAAGAATTCTCACCTGTGTGCCACGATTCAATGCTGTTTTCAAATCATTCAGAATCATTCTCACTCCTGATTCCATAAGGAAAGAAACAATAATATCAATCTTATTTGCTTTTAGCATACTCATTTTTAGCTGGTAATATAAAAAACGATTTCGATTTTTATCTCCCGTCATGACATCAGTATGTTCTATTTGTATTCCATCAGCCTCTATCTTTTCCGCAAAATTAGATTGAGCCATTTATCCTCACCTCTTTCTGGTCGTACATCTAAAGTTGTCCACTGTTCTTCTAATTCTAAATCATCTATTTCTGATAAAACACTTGCAAATTTTTCCTCATTCATATCTGTAAAAAATCTTCCGTTTCTTTCACCTGAAAATGTTCCATATTTGAAAGATGTGTAAATAATTCCATTTTCTCTTAATGCAACTGCCATCTTTCGTATTACAGTTTTTAATTCATTAATAGGCAAATGTAATATAGAAGAGCATGCCCAAATACCATCGTATTTTCCCACATCCGACAACTCCTCAAAAAGCATATTTTTTACATCTATCCCTGTATATTTACTAGCCAATTTACACAACTCTACCGATCCATCAATAGCCTCTACATGATACCCTTGTTCTAAGAAATACTTTGTATCACGCCCGGACCCACAGCCATAATCAAGTATATAGGAACCTTTTTTCAACTTTGCCAAAAACCGTTCTTGCATTGTAGTAAATTCAACATTTACTGTACTTTTATAAAATTCATCAGCATAGTTATCATAATAACTAATGGTATTGTTATATTGCATAATATTTCCTTCCTGTTTAATCAATAGATATTGCAACCTTTTCACCCGTTGTTTTAGATACATATATTGTTTCGGGTATATTCTTCGGTGCTATAAAAACTGGCCATCAATATAAAAATTACATATTCTTTTTCTTTCAAACCTGGATTTTTCAACAACTCATCTATCTTAAACCTACATTTCCCTCTATAATTTTTGATAAAATTGATATTTACTTATTTCTTGATTTATTAAGCTATTGGTAACAGTTCTTTCAGCTATATCTACTTTGTATTTTGTCAATAGGTTATCTAAACCGCTTAAACTCAATCCACTTAATTGAGATATTAAATACAGACTTGCACCTCCAATCGCCAAATTTACAATGGCTGTATTTCTGATACATTCAACGGGAAATGTATCCTTTTCTTTTGGAACTTCATATCCAATCTCTTTTAAAGCATGATAAAATGGTGTATTAAACACATTTTCAGAATATTTGCATCCACAAAACAATTCAAAGAAAAAATCGTCCTTTTTTATAATTTGACTCATTTGATTTAATTCATTCTTAATATCCAAACTCAATGCCCTTGGCAGTCTTATACTAATACCATTAACTGTAACAATGTCAAAATCTTCAGAAAAATCACTTACCTTCAATCCCGCGATAACTTTTCTTTTTGCAGGAACCAAAAGTGTGATTTTAAAGAAAAATCCCATCATAATCATATTACTATATTTCTTAGATTTGCAATTAAAATAATCTAATAATTCTTCTATCTGATCATTGTCCAAATACCCCCTTTCACTAACCGGCTTAAGCTGGCATTCAGCAACTATTTCTTGCTTGAACACCTCATAATCTGGTATTTGATTAAAAATATTTTCTTTAATTATCCCCGATTTGAAAAGAAAAACAAAGAATCTTTTTATAGCATTCAAATGATTATTCATAGTACTTACTGTTTGAATTGCACCATTATCATGAAAATATTTTATTGATTTTTTTAAGTGCTCTGGCTTTATCGCTGCAACTTTATCCCCCATTCCAATCTGTTCAATATATTCAACAAACTTAAGCGTATGATTTATATACAAATACTCCAACTCTGTAGATTCGATAAAATTATCCCTGTACATCCTAATATAACTCATAGGCACCAGCCCTCCTACATATAACTGCTGATATTATATCACATATAATCCTATAATTCTATCGGGTTTTTATGTGCGGCAAAAATTATTTATCACACTTTTATTGCCGTATATCAAAATCGAATACTCCCTCAACTCTCCAAAACCATCCATTTTCCAACATCAACCATAAATGTGGAAAGCTGTCATAATCCATATGACAGCTCCTCACATCAAATCCCCTACATCACTTAATTCTACTATACGCCTCCTTCTTCTCTCGCATTCCTGTCTCGTAAATCCAGTCGAACACTTCATAGCGCTTCTGCCTCTCCATCTCAACTCCCAGCCTGTCAATTACCTTGTTAAACAGCTTAATTCCGACAAAATACTCCATATCTCCAAATCCAAACACCTCAGACAACACATCTGCTGAATACTCTACAAATCTGCCTGCATCAATGCCCAGCAGTTTCATTGTCTTTATCACCTGTTCAGTTCTCTCCCCAATAAATTCTTCCACCTTCTGTTTCTCATAATAATCTGCCAAAAGCTTCGCTTCCTCATAGATTTCATCAAAGCCTGCATTCATGCCAACTGATTCAAAATATGACTTGACCACATCAAATGCGTTTTCTGTATTATTCATATCACAGCCATAGCAACGCACCTTTTCCGCCACACTGAGTCGCATATAATCATCCTTGTCAGATGGAAGCTCATCCTTTTTATCCGTATCAGCTGTCGCTGTATCCAATTCTCCAAAAGAATCCTCTTCCCTAGTCTCTACAATATCCTCAGACTCGTTTATTTCTCCTTCTATTAGTTCTGTTTCGCTTGCGTCCAGACATTCTGCCATAACATTCTCGGAAACAGCTTCAGCTACATCTTCTCCCTTGCAGGTTTCTTCCATATCCATTTTTGCAACAGGCACCGCAATCATTTCCACTTCCTGCACCCGATACGGATTCTCCGGCACTTCCACTTTATACATCTCTGTAATGTCATCCAGTTCCTCAACCGGTATGCGAAGTTCTAATTCTGCCTCTTTGAGACTTCCATCCCGTTCAAGACATCTGACTACCGCTTTTAGCTTATCCCGGATATCCTTCTTTTGAAGTTTTATCTGTTCCAACCGTTCCCGATAATCATCCTCAGATGCTTCAAAGGCAGACACTTCCTCCTCTGTCTTGCATGACCTTTTCCAAACTGCCCTGTCCCTGTACATCTCTTTCTGCGTCTTACACAGTTCATCATCTGTATGCTGTAATCTCTGCTTTAACCTATATAAATCCGCAAAAGACCTAACATCATACTTTACCACTACCAGATACTCCTCCTGCAATTCATGCAATTTCTGTATCTGCTCATACAGATAAGCCGAACCATAGGAAAATCGCTTTTTCTCTGCCAATCTCAGGCGATACATCCTCGTGTAACACTTTTTCTGATATGGTGATAAACATGCCTTTCTTACTACAGGTAATGAAGTTGTATGAGCAATCGGTGCTATCAATTCCGGTTCCCCATACTTAAATAACGCTTCCAGATTCTCCCTGCTAAAATCATCCGAAATAGTATCCAGTCTCTTAAATCGCTTCATCCCCGGCACTTTCACAGCGATATGCTTTCCGTGCTTTACTTCAAAGCCAGCCTTCTCCAAAAGAAATATAAAATGCTCCATACTCTCTGCATTAACGGCACAAAATCTGGCATCCTGCTCTATCCACTTTGAAAATACCTGTTCACGCTCCCATTGTGGTCGTGCCATATTGACAGGTTCTTTACTGTATTCAGCCGGAGTGATATGAAGTCCATATTCTTCACAGAGTTTGTTGGTAATAGGCTGAAATCTGTATTTCCAGTCTCCATTATGGCACTGGAACTTATATCCCGTTACCATATTTACACTGTTTATAACAATATGGGCATGAAGATGATTACGATCTGTATGAACAGCTACTACTGCCTCATACTCTCCACCAAATGCCTCCTTTGCAAATCGCATAGCGATATCATACATAATCGCTGGTGTACCTTCCCCTGGTTTTAAGGAAATCACAAAATGATATCCCTGCCGACCTCCCTGCTTGCCAAACATCTGCTTGGTTGCCTTCATCTGTGTATAAGCCATCTCCGGCAGGCAGTTAATACCGCCCGCCAGATGTGCCTCACCCAGTTTTTTCGGTTGCAGAATATAATTGATGGAATGCTCCAGATGAATGTCAATTCGCGCCTTACTGCTTGCTTTCATATGCATCATCTTGGTTATCGCCATCCACAAACCACCTCCTGCATCAAATCCTTTATCTGTAATATCAGCTGATTCCCGGTTTTCATAGTGCTGTCAAATACATAACCGCAACCATTGGCAACTCTCGTCATCTGATTATAATTGTTACAAAGACCGGAAAGCTGATTAATCAAATTCCGCCTGTCATGAGCAAGGGTCGTATCCACCTTACCTCCATGAAGAATCAGGCATCTGATATAATCTGACAACTTCATACCATTCGTTTTGGCATCATGCTCCGCCTGCTCACGCTCCTCATCCGATAAACGGATGGTAAAGTTTTTCCTTGGTTCTGTTAATTGTCCTTTTCTTCCTATAAGCCACTCCTCCTTTTTTCTGCTGTGTGTGGAGAGAATTTGCCAGATACGTAAAACGCAATGCGTTTCACAAAATCTGGTTAGGGGGATGAAATTCCCCCTAAAACCCTCTCTGTATATGCCCCTGCGGGGGCAGTTATCTGTAATACCCCCTGTAATACAGGATAATATCTGTATTACTGTTGGTATTACGACAAATAATCCTGTATTACCATCGGTATTACGCTAAATAAATCTGTATTACACCAGGTATTATCATAATTTTCTTATAATACTGTGCGATATCATTCAGACAAATATGCCTTACAACTCATCCAGAAAAACCATGATATCATCTGAAACATCCTCATCAGATGCCTCCGGAACCTCCCCAAAACATGGGGCAGATTCCAAGACGGCTTCTGTTTCTGAAACTGCTTCTGTTTCTGAGTTTGTTTCCGCCTTCGCCCCGGATTTCCCGAAACCCATCGGCTTTTCGCGAATCACTCCCACTCCGGCAAGTTTTTCTGCTTCATCCTTTACAATCAGCCTCACTGCACTGATAATTCGGTCAGTTTCTTCTGACATGGCAGTCTGTAAAAATAACCTCTGTGTATTCATTTCCTGCACAAGACGTTCTTCCCCTGTTTCCTGCTTTATGCCACGAATTGTCCTTATCAATGCTTTTTTGATAAACTTGCTCTTATCTCCAAAGCAGAACATCGCTGTTTCATCCTCAAGATACCTATGGATTTCCCAGTCCTCTTCTCTGTTAAGGTTAAGACGGAAGCTGACTGTCACACTGTCTTCATTTGCCATACTGCCTCCAATCCGCCACCTACTGCATGTTTCGTTTCATCTGTTGATATGCCAGATATTCGTATCCAAGTGCATTTGCCTTAACATCTTCAATGTGCATAATGTGTCTGCCAAAGACGGAACCAAATCGTTTCATCACGGTTGCACCGCCACCCACATATACAACAGTTGTCATTTCCGGATCAAATCCGTGTTCCTTCAGAGTAGCTTCAATTCCTCTTGCAAAAACTGCCAGCTCCTCTTTTACCATCTGGACCATCTTATCTGAATATGGAGCATTTCCATACATCATCACCTGCTGTATCTGCTCCTCCGTCAGAGTGCGATTCGTCTTTCTGTAAACCACATTATTGATATTTGCCATACACTGTATCAGTGCGGATGGAATAGTGATACAGTCACTTTCCACCGGTACATGCTTTCTTGTATGAATGATATCAACTGTCTTACTTCCAATATCTACTATCAAAAGCTCCGCTGGAAGTTTTCCTAACCTGTCTGCAACTGCGGCATAACACTGTGGATAAAGAAACACCTCTTTGCAGTCAATATGATATGCCTTGCCATTGTACTGAAAATCTACGCTTCCCGGATTCAGATACTCCTTAAATGCTACCTTTTCCTGTCCAAATCTTGTAAATGGTAGCCCTGCTGCGATACTTACATTTGCATCGGATAACTGATAATAATCCATTTCCTTTGCAATCGCTGCCAGCGTTAATAAGAAATAATCCTCATCCTCCACCTTGGTATCTTTCAGCGGCAGCCTTCCCTCACTAACCTTATAATACCTGTCATTCAGCATCATGGTATTTGTGGTCAGGGTAGCTTCTCCACCCAGCTCCTTCACACCATTCTCAAATACGAAATGTGCTGTTTTCATGGTGGAAAATCCATGGTCGATACCGCACAATAAAATCTGCTGTTCTTCTAAATACATACAATCCTCCTTGTTTTGTGTAACCAAATGTGAGTCTTCAGACGAGCAGAGGATTTATCCTCCTGTCTGATTCTCTTTTAGTTTTCATGGTACAATTCTGATTGCAGGAGCCAAAACCATTTGCTATAATGTATTTGCGAGATACATAGCAAGGCTTTGGCTTTGCAATCAAGTCCTTTCCTATTCGGATGGGACTTTTTCTTTTGTCTGATAATCTGATTGCTCAGCTACCATACTGGCTTTTTGCGTCAGGTCATCGCCCAGACTATAACAATCTGCATATCCGTAAATCTTCTGCTCAAAGTATTTGCGGGGACACTTGCCACGCATGGTGTAATATCCCATTGCATCCAGTTCCGCATTATACTTTTTGACAACTTCATACGCTTTTGTCATTCCCACGCCAAGCACCCGACTGACTTCCTTTGCATCAATAAATGCATCTTTCGTGCTTATCATAGAACTCCTCCTTTCATCTTAAATTTGTATTACCAATACGGATTTATAACCTTTGATAAACAACTCGTTATTTAATCCGTATTTTTAATTCGTGTTTAATCATAATACACCTTTCCGAATATGTCAATAGATTTTCTCGAAAATACGCACTTGCAATTCGTTTTAGTTCGTGATATAGTATTCATAACATAATAATTCAGTTACTTTTCAGTACGGATTTCTTATTTTTAGCAAAAATACGAATCAATGTGACTGAATGCAAATTATATATAAGGAAGGTGACAATATGGCGATGTCAGATAACCAGCGTCTTGCCATGTATACCGCAGAAGAAATCGGTAATGCAATCAAAAAACGCCGCAGACAATTAAAGATAACACAGAAGGAATTCGCCCGGAGACTTAATAAGTCTGAGCGAACCATTCAGAAATACGAATCCGGTGAGATTACCATGAAGATTGATTTAATCAAGCAGGTAGCGGATGAACTGGATATTCCATGGCAGGAACTTTTGGAAGCAAAAACTGATAAAATAGGCATTGTAACAGAAGAATCGGTTCCTTCTTATCGCTTTCACAATCTGTCTGATGTTATCAGCGCACTATTTACTATGACGGAACTGAAAGACATCTCATTTCAGCTTTCCTGCACCAAACCGCCTGAAAATCCCGAGTGGACTTCCGCTCTTATGGTTGACGGCAAGGGTGATGGAACATACAACGCCGACTTCTGTCTCTTTATGGAAAACTGGATGAACAAACTTACTGCTCTGCAAAGCGGTAAGTTAAGCAAAGAAAGCTACGATACATGGAAAAGAGAAATGTTAGATTATTACTCTGACAGCTATTTCTCAGATTTTTCTTCACAGATGGCGAAGCAGAAAAAATCAACTGGTGCAAAGAAGAATTCTTCGCTGACAAGAATTCATATCGTCTCTACCAAAGAAGAATCCGATGATGAATAATTATTTTATCAGTAGCAAATATTTTCAGCTAAAATAAAAAATCGGCACCAGACCTTCTGCGAAAGGAATGATACCGAATTTTACAAGTGATTAAACCAAAAGGCTTTATAATCACCCTAGACAAGTAGATTATATCATAGCCTTTGGAAAAATGCACTCAAATCTTGGCTTTTTCAGGACAAAGTGCAATACATACCACAGTTATGTGGTGCAACTTTCAGGCATTTACAACATTGCCCGGAAAATTTAATACAAAGGAGATGATTTTTATGCCAGCTTACAAAGATAACAAGACTGGTAAGTGGTTCTGCAAGTTCTATTACACAGACTGGCAGGGCAACAACAGGCAAAAGTGGAAACGAGGTTTCGCCACCAAAAAGGAGGCCTTAGCTTATGAAAGGGATTTTCTTGAAAAGCAGTCTGCTAACCCGGATATGACTTTTCAGAATCTCTACGAACTTTATATGGAAGATATGACACCAAGACTGAAGCAGTCCACCATCATGACTAAGAAGCACATCTGTGAGACACACATTCTCCCGTTTTTCGGCAATAAGCCTGTAAATGAGATTAAGGCTTCCGATGTGCGAAGATGGCAGAACCAGTTGATGAATTCCCCGAAGGGATATTCCAAGACTTATCTGAAAACCATCAATAATCAGCTTACCTGCATAATCAATTATGCCAAGAGGTTCTATGATTTGAATACGAACCCCTGCGGTCAGGCAGGAAGCATTGGACAGGCAAAAGCTGAAGAAATGGATTACTGGACTTACAATGAGTACATCGCTTTTCGGGAAGGCATCAAGGATAAGCCATTATCCTATATCTGCTTTCAGGTGCTGTACTGGACGGGAATGCGTGAGGGAGAACTTCTTGCACTTACTGCTGCCGATATAGACCTATCCGCAAAACAGATCGATATCAACAAAACCTTTCAGCGACTTCATGGAGAAGATGTATTTACATCCCCTAAGACGCGAAAGAGCAAGCGAAAGGTTCCTATTCCGGATTTTCTCTGCAAGGAGCTTCTGGAATATATGGACTCAAGATATATGCTTGACCCGCAAGAAAGGCTGTTTCCGATTACAAAATCTTATCTGTCACACGAGATGGATAGAGGTTGTAAGACTACTGGTGTGAAGCGTATCAGAATCCACGATATCCGTCACTCCCATGCCAGTTTGCTCATCAATCAGGGCTGCGATGCACTGGTACTTGCTGACAGACTTGGACACGAAAAGGTATCCACAACCCTGAATACCTACTCCCATCTGTTTCCACACAAACAGCAGGAACTTGTCAGCAATTTGGAACAGCTTGGTGCAGGAGCAGAAAGTACTCCATCACCGGAGCCACCTGCAAGGAATGTGCTACTGGAGACAATGGGTATTTCATATGATATGGACGACGCATCATCACACATTGCAGATACCACAGTTCCATCATTTCCATATGGACCAATGCCAAAAGAAAAGACATCCGGAAATATTATCCCGATGCCTCAAAGAAAAGTCATGTAACCAATGTGCAGATTCGTCTGCACAATACATAATTCTATAATTTGCTATCAAAAACAATGTGAAATAGAGTAATTGAGAGTAGTTGCGATTAGTAGCAAAATAGTAGCAGAGCAAAAAGAAAAGCCCTGGAAACCGCTTGTTTAGCGGGTTCCAAGACTTTTGGCTACTATTCAAACTCAATCGTTCCCGGCGGCTTACTGGTCAAATCATACATGACCCGGTTAACCCCCCGAACTTCATTAATAATTCTGCTCATTACCTTATTCAGCACCTCGTACGGAATCTCCGCCGCCTCGGCTGTCATAAAGTCAATGGTATTGACTGCTCGCAATGCCACCGCATAGTCATAGGTTCTCTCATCCCCCATAACACCTACGGAACGCATATTGGTAAGGGCTGCAAAATACTGTCCGATACTGCGGTCTAATCCGGCGTTTGCAATCTCTTCCCGGTAAATAGCGTCTGCATCCTGTACAATCTTTACCTTTTCTGCATTCACTTCGCCGATGATTCGGATACCAAGGCCCGGTCCCGGGAATGGCTGACGAAATACCAAATGCTCCGGTATTCCCAATTCCAGCCCAGCTTTCCGCACCTCATCCTTAAACAAATCACGCAACGGCTCAATGATTTCCTTAAAATCTACATAGTCCGGCAGACCTCCCACATTGTGGTGGGATTTGATGACTGCGGATTCTCCGCCCAAGCCGCTCTCTACCACATCCGGGTAGATGGTTCCCTGTACTAAGAAATCCACGGCTCCGATTTTCTTTGCTTCCTCTTCAAAGACACGGATAAATTCCTCTCCGATAATCTTACGTTTCCGTTCCGGCTCTTCCACACCCTTTAACTTCTCATAGAAACGCTCCTGAGCATTGACACGGATAAAATTCAAATCATAATTTCCATTCGGTCCGAATACCTCTTCCACCTCGTCCCCTTCATTTTTCCGAAGAAGACCGTGGTCTACAAAGACACAGGTAAGCTGCTCTCCCACTGCCTTAGATAGCAGAACTGCTGCCACAGAGGAATCCACACCGCCGGAAAGTGCACAGAGCACCTTTCCGTCTCCTACTTTTTCCCGGATGTTCTGAATGGACTGCTCCACAAAAGAATCCATTTTCCAGTCTCCGGCACAGCCGCACACATGGTATACGAAATTGGAAAGCATCTTCGTTCCCTCTACGGTATGCAACACCTCCGGGTGGAACTGGATGGCATACAGCTTATCCTTTGGATTCTGGGCTGCTGCCACCGGACAATCCTTAGTACTTGCCACAATTTCAAAGCCCGGTGCTACTTTGGAAATATAATCAAAATGACTCATCCAGCAGACGGTTTCCTTTGACACATCGGTAAACAACGGAGAATCGGTATCCACAGTCACATCGGTTTTTCCATACTCGCGGACTGCTGCCTTTTCCACCTTTCCTCCCAATATATGCATCATAAGCTGAGCTCCATAGCAGAGACCCAATACCGGAATTCCCAGTTCAAAAAGCTCTTGGGTATAGGTTGGGGAATCTGCTTCATAACAGCTATTCGGTCCGCCGGTAAGAATAATTCCCTTTGGATTCATTGCTTTAATCTGCTCTATTCCTGTTTTGTAGGAATAAATTTCACAGTAGACATTACACTCTCGCACACGGCGAGCCACAAGCTGGTTGTACTGTCCACCAAAGTCTATTACGATGACGGTTTCTCTTTTCAAGATGACGTCCTCCTTCTAAAAGTAATCTACAATACGTCCTAATTATACGTTGTGCCGGAATCATTGTCAAAGTTATTTCAGATTCTTTTTCATGATTCCCCACTCCTGCTCCAATCGTCCCAAGGAAAACGCCGCATTGGCAGGACTGGTGGAGGGTAGCTTTACAGCCTCCCTTTTACAAACCGGATACATATATTTCTGATACAGACTGTACGCCTTGGCTCCGTTTGCATAAATCTCTAATATCTCTGTATTCTTTAAAATGATTCCTATATCATTGGGTACCACATTCCTTATGGAACTGTCACTGGAGCCTTCAATCTCACAGCTTTGAATCACGTCCCAGACTGCAATACCATGCTTATAAAGCAGCTCTTTTTTCTCAGGAATGGTATGGGGTATCTCTTCTCCGGTAAGTCTCGCCAGCAATTTCCAAAAACGGTTCTGAGGATGTCCGTAGTAAAACTGATTCTCCCGAGACTTTACCGAGGGAAAAGTTCCCAATATTAAAATTTGGGAATCTTCCTTATAGATTGGTTCAAATGTATGGGTCATTTCTACTCTTTCCATATGATTTCTCCTATTCTTCTCTATCATATCTGATTTTTTCAAAAATAAAAATGGAATTTTCTTCTTTTTTCGTAATTTTTCTCTAGGACTATCTTGTTCCCCCCCTCTTTTTTATGGTATAATAGTACTAGTAAATATTTTCAGAAAATTTACCAGAACCGTAGAGAAGTCATGAAATGAGAGGTACCATATGAGCGTAATTCAACTTGATGCCAGCAAATGCGTTGGCTGTAACACCTGTGTCCGTGTCTGTCCTGTTGTGGATGCAAATATTGCCAAAACAGACAAAGACGGAAATCTTATCATTAATATTGATGACAACAAATGTATCAAATGCGGCTCCTGTATTACGGCATGTTCTCATCATGCCCGCAGCTATCAGGATGATACGGACCGTTTCTTTGAGGGTCTTGACAACCACGAAGAAATGGCTGTTATTATGGCACCTGCATTTCGTGTTGCATTCCCGGATAACTGGGAGGATGTTTTATCTTGGCTGCGAAGCAAAGGTATTTCCAAGATTTACGACGTATCCTTTGGTGCCGACATCTGTACCTGGGCTCATCTTCGTGCCATCGAGGAAAATCCTGAGAACAAGATGATTTCACAGCCTTGTGCGGCAATCGTCAACTATGCTCTGCGGCATAATACCAGTTTGATTTCCTATCTGTCTCCGGTTCACAGTCCCATGTCCTGTCTCGGAGTTTATATCCGCAATTACGAGGGCTTCCGCGGTAAAATTGCTGCACTTTCCCCTTGTATTGCCAAAATTGATGAATTTAAGCAGACCGGCATTATCAACTACAATGTAACCATTGAGCATTTTGCCGACTATCTGAAAGAACATAATATTACCATTCCAAAGTCGGACAAACCTTTTGCCTTTGATGCCTATGAAGGATTGGAGGGTGCCATTTATCCGCGTCCCGGCGGACTGATGAAGAATCTTCTGATTCATCACCCGGAGCTTAAGATTCTTACCTCAGAGGGCGTCAACAAGGTATATCACGATTTGTCCACCTATCTGTCTCAGCCAAAGGAAAACCGTCCTCATGTCTTTGACGTATTGAACTGTGAAATGGGTTGTAACGTAGGACCTGCTATAGGCTGCGAAGCACATCCTTTTGAAATACATACTATCATGCATACTTTGGAAAGGGATGCCCGCAAAGTCCGTAAATCACATACCAAGAACGGCGTGGACGAGCAATTTGATTATTTTGATAAGAATCTGGAGCTTCGGGACTTTAAACGACTTTACACTTCCGAAGCCAGCACCAAACGTTCCGTTTCCGAAAGCGAATTGGATTTGGCATTTGAATCTCTGGGTAAAACCACCGATACCGAACGCAACTTCGACTGCCACGCCTGCGGTTACGACAGTTGTCGTGCTATGGCAACAGCTCTTGTGCTGGGTATCAACGAGAAAGAGAACTGCCACCAGTATGTTATCAATGAAATCAAAAAAGAACGTCAGAATGTAGATGCTATCAACCATCAGGTTTTGGAAATCAATCAGAAGCTCATGGATATTTTTGATGTACTGAGCAAGAGCATTACCGACGCCAAGAAAGAGGCTATGTCCATCGGAAATCTTGGACAGAACAACTCCACAGAAATGACCAATGTGGTAAACAAGATGAACGAACTCAATGAGCTGAACAATACCATTGCTTCCGCTCTGGACAATATCATTACCAGTATCGGCAGCTACAATCAGATGACCGAGGATGTGGAAACCATTGCTTCCCGCATCAATCTCCTCTCCTTAAACGCCGCCATCGAGGCAGCCAAAGCCGGAGAGGCCGGACGGGGATTTGCCGTTGTTGCCACCAGCATTCGGGATTTATCTGCCAGCTCTAAAAATGCCGTAGGTTCCGCTCAGGAAAACGATTTGGCAGTACGAGAAGCTATTCAGAATGTAGAGGCTGTGGTTAACGAGTTCAAATCTGCCATTGCAGATCTTCTGAAAAATGTAAACCATACCTTAGAGGATGTAAATCAGACCTGCACCAACAGCGAAACCATTGTCAATTCCATGGCAAACGTTTCTCAGATGGCAGTGGAGGTACAGGATTTGATTCGCAATACCAATCAGATTTTGAATCAGTAATCTTTCATTATAAATACACAAAAATGGGAAGAGGCTTTACGAGTTTCAATCGTTTAAGTCCCTTCCCTTTTCTTCATTAAAAATTCTTTCCGTTCCATCCCCAATCGTTTACCCCTGCATAGGTGACATAAACCGCATTTCCCGGAATCCCCAACTCTTCCTCATAGATTTTACAGATTTCTTCCGTCATCTTCTCATATGCCGAGGATGAGGCATTTCCAAACAGCTTCACCGATACGAAAGCTCCTTTTTCCAGTTCTTTTCCTCCCATATACAGCGTATACTCATCATCGAAGCCTACCATAAGAAAACCTTCTGATTTTCCCAGAATGGACACCGCTTGTCCCAGCTTCTGCTTAATGCTTTCCTCTTTTTCCTTAGAAAGCTGTAATGTGATTTTTGAATCAATAAATGGCATATTTCTCCCTCCTGTCTTTTTCCTTAGTATAGAATAAAAGCCGGGATGTTTCAACGAAAATATCAAGTGGGAGCCGTTTGCACCACTCCCTATTTTCGTTTTTTTCCTAATTTTTATGTAAATATTTTTCCCTGGTTGCCATTCCGCCACGGATATGCCGTTCCTGTTTATTGATATCCAGCACTTGCCTTGCCTCTTTTGCCAACGCCGGGTTTATCTGCTGTAAACGTTCTGTAACGTCTTTATGTACGGTACTTTTACTGATTCCAAACTCTTTTGCAGTCTGCCTTACAGTGGCATTATGTTCGATGATATATTTGGCAATTTCCATTGCTCTTTCTTCTATATAACTCTTCAAGGATTTTCCCCTGCAATCTTTGTTTTTACATTGTATGCAGGAAAGAGGTTTTGTATTCTCAACTTATTTCGGATTCCAAACTATGAATCTTGTACGAAATCTTTAGCAAAATCTTTCCCTATTTTTTGCCAATCTATCTAATGATTTTTTGTCTCTATGGTGGTATAGTATATAGGTGTATATAATGGAGGTATTTGAAAATGTTAAAAGCAAAGAGTCCCATACAGGAGGGATTACATATTATTATCGTAGGCTGTGGCAAGGTAGGTGCCACTTTGGTGGAACAACTGAGCAAGGAAGGCCACGATATTACCATTATTGACAAGAATGCCCAGAGGCTTCACGAACTGGCAAATCTCTATGATGTCATGGGTCTGGTGGGAAACGGTGCCAGCTACAGCGTGCAGATGGAGGCCGGTATTGAAAATACCGATTTGATTATTGCCGTAACCGATTCTGACGAACTGAACCTGCTCTGTTGTACGGTAGCAAAACGTGTGGGTAACTGTGCAGCTATTGCAAGGGTCCGCACCCCGGATTACAGCAAAGAAGTTGCTTACTTACAGGAAAAACTGGGACTGGCTCTGATTATCAATCCTGAGCTGGAGGCTTCCAAAGAGGCAGCCCGTATCCTTTATCTTCCTACGGCTTTGGAGGTCAACTCTTTTGCCCACGGACAGGCAGAATTGATTAAATTTAAGGTTCCTGAGGGTAATATTTTAGATGGAATGAGCATTACCTATCTGGGACAGAATCTGGCAGACAATATTCTGGTATGTGCCGTAGAGCGAAACGGTCAGGTGCATATCCCTTCCGGAGATTTTCAGATTACACATGGAGATATTATTTCCGTGGTTTCCTCCCGAAAATCTTCCAAGGCATTTTTTGAAAAAATAGGATTTAAGACCAATCATGTTAAAAACACCATGATTATCGGCGGCGGCAAGGCTGCTTACTATCTGGCAAACCAGCTTTTGAATATGGGCATCTCAGTAAAGATTATCGAGCAGAATCAGGCCCGTTGCGAAGAACTCAGCATCCTTCTGCCAAAAGCAATCATTATCAACGGTGACGGCACCGACCAGGAGCTTCTAAAGGAAGAGGGCATCGAATATGTGGAATCCTTCGTTCCCCTCACCGGTATTGACGAGGAAAATATTTTGCTGACCCTTCACGCCAGACAGGTGTCCAATGCAAAGGTTATTACCAAGATTAACCGTATTAACTTTAAGGACGTTATCAGCCGTCTGGATTTAGGCAGCGTGGTCTATCCCCGTTACATTACCGCAGAAGCGATTATTGCCTATGTTCGTGCAAAGAAAAATTCCATGAACAGCAATCACATTGAGACCCTTTATCATCTCTTTGATTATCGTGCGGAGGCCATTGAATTCCGGGTGGACAAGGAATCTGCCGTAACCAATGTTCCTTTGAAGGATTTAGCCTTGAAAAAGGATTTGCTGATTTCCTTCATTAACCGAAACGGTTCTATTATTATCCCTAGCGGTCAGGACTGCATTGAAGTGGGAGATACCGTTATGATTGTCACAACCCACACCGGTTTTGACAACATTCAGGATATTTTGGCGTAACGGAGGATGAGATGAACAGTTCAATTATTCGCTATATTTTAGGACATGTTTTAAAAATAGAAGGCATTCTGATGCTTCTCCCCTGCACAGTTGCCCTTATCTATGGGGAGAATGTAGGTTTTTATTATTTAATCACAGCCGCACTCTGTTTTCTTTTCGGAACGCTGATGACTCTGAAAAAGCCGGCCGATTATGTTTTTTATCTGAAGGAAGGCTGCATTGCCACCTCCCTCAGTTGGATACTTTTAAGTATTTTTGGTGCTTTGCCTTTCTGGCTTACCGGCGAGATTCCGTCTTTTACAAATGCTTTGTTTGAGACAATTTCCGGCTTTACCACCACCGGAGCCAGTATTTTAAGTGATGTGGAAGCATTATCCCACACTTCCTTATTTTGGCGGAGCTTTACCCATTGGATTGGCGGCATGGGCGTTTTGGTATTCCTTCTTGCCATCATTCCCCTCAGTGGAGGCTCCCATATCAACCTGATGCGGGCAGAAAGTCCGGGACCTTCCGTAGGAAAATTAGTTCCGAAGGTAAAATACACCGCAAGGCTTTTGTACTTCATATATTTTGGTATGACGATTTTGGAAATTATTTTCCTGCTTTTAGGCGGAATGCCTGTCTTTGATGCCTTAACCACCAGCTTTGGTACCGCCGGCACCGGAGGTTTCGGAATCAAAAATGACAGTATTATGGGATATTCCCCTTATCTGCAATGGGTGGTTACCATTTTTATGATTTTATTTGGTGTGAATTTTAACGCCTATTACCTTCTGGTATTCCGCAAATTTAAGAAAGCCCTTCAAGTGGAAGAGGTACGATGCTATTTTGCAATTATTGCAGTTGCCACTGCCATTATATTTTTCAATATCTTAGATACCTCGGCAGGCATTTTTGACGCACTGACCCATTCCTCTTTCCAAGTGGCATCCATCATTACCACCACCGGATTTTCTACGGTAGATTTTAATCTCTGGCCCCAGACCAGCAAGACCGTATTGGTGCTTTTGATGTTTGTAGGTGCCTGTGCCGGCAGTACCGGAGGCGGTATCAAGGTTTCCCGTTTTATGGTATTGGTAAAAACCCTGATTAAGGAGTTAAATTCTTATATCCATCCAAAGAGCATTAAGAAAATCAAGATGGAATACAAGCCGGTGGAACACGAAGTTGTCCGTGCCATAAATGTTTACTTTATCACATTTATGCTGATATTTTCCGCTTCGGTTCTCGCCATATCCTTTAATGGAAAAGATTTGGTTACTAACTTTACGGCAGTTGCCGCCACCATCAATAACATCGGACCGGGACTTGAGATGGTAGGACCTACAGAAAACTTTAATCTCTTTTCACCTTTCTCTAAATATGTTTTGATGTTTGATATGTTAGCCGGAAGACTGGAGCTCTTCCCGCTGTTGATATTATTCCATCCTGCTATCTGGAAGGATTTATTTGCTCAGAAACGCAGAACGAAAAAAGAAGAGGTATCCCCAAAGTCATAAGACTGAGGGATACCCCTTTTTTTATCCTCCCAAGGTGACATCCTGCCGCTGATACCATTCCAGAGCTTCCAGAAAGTCCTCCTCTTTGTAATCCGGCCAATAGTTCTCCTTCACATAAAAATCCGAATATACCGACTGTATGGGCAGAAAACCGGAGAGCCTTCTCATGCCGCCCCAACGGATAATCATATCAATTCTGGAAATATCATGGGAGTAGGGCTTCCCGTCGATACCGATGTGGGACAAATCCCACTCCCATCCATAGTTTACCAGAAAATTCAACCGGATTCCTCCTCCGTTGATACGGCTTCTGCTGCAATAGGGAATCAGTTCTCTGGGAAAACATTTGGACTCCGTATTTCCTATAACCAGAAGGTCTGCTCCTTCCTCACACAGCATTTCCACAGCCTCCACACAGGCACTCTGAAAGGCTGCAAACTGCTCTTTGGGACGTTTGCAGTTATCCGTGGTAAATCCGTAATAAGTCAGTTCCTGCACCCCATATTCTTTTGCTTTTCGCAACAATTCAATCCCCGGACGCAAGCCGTATTGATACCCATCCTTTTTTTCCATGTTATGCTCCAATGCCCAGCGTCTGTTGCCGTCCGGTATGATTCCGATGTGTTTTGGTACTCTCATAAAACCTCTCTTCTTCCTTTTTTACAAGTATTGCCAATTGCACAACAAAATATCCCTATCAAAAGAGACAGCCTTTCCAGACTGTCTCTCGTAGCTTTTATGTTTCAGATATCCTATTAAATCTTAAAGTGTTTCATCTCATCGGCCAGCTTCTCTGCATGCTCTGCAACGCTTTGTGCGGACTGTGCCACATTCTCACTGTTGTCCGTAACACTTAATGCCTCCTGTGCCAAATTCTCTGATGTTGCAAGAATCTCTTCGGCACTGGCTGACTGCTCTTGGGTAATTGCCGCTACGGAGGTTGCTACCTCATCTACTTTATTGACATTGGCAATCATCTCCTGAACCAAATCATTTGTTTCTCCAATAGTCTTATAAATATCGTGGAAGGTATGATATGCCGTGGTAATCAATTCCTCACTGTCATTGATGTTCTGGGCACTTACTTTGGTTTTATCTACTGCATCATCTACCAGCGTATTGATTTCTGCCGTAATTGCTGATATTTTATCAACGGCTCCTGCACTTGTCTCCGCCAGATTCCGAATTTCTTCCGCAACAACGGCAAATCCTTTTCCTGCCTCTCCCGCTCTGGCTGCTTCAATGGCTGCATTCAATGAAAGCAAGTTGGTCTGGGATGCTATATCTCCGATAATCTCTACAAACTTGGTAATTTCCTCGGTGGACTCTCCCACATGACCCACGGCTGCCTCCAACTGTGTAACGGATTTCTGGATGTCGTCCATGGCACGTTTTACCTTGTCCATGTCATCTCTTCCCTTACCGGAAATCACAACCGTATCCTTCATTTTCTTGCTGGCATCGCTTCCAATCTGATCTGCTTCGGAAACAATCATTGCCAACGACGTGGCATTCTCTGCCACTTCTGTTACGGATTTTGCCAGTTCTTCTACGGTTGCATTCAGCTCTTTCATGGAAGAGGACTGGGTTGCCGCAGAGCCATATAAGGTTTCCGACACAGCACTGCTGTTTTCTGCCTGCTGATTCAACTGACCGGATATGGAGAAAATATCTCCGATGGTTCCTCTCATGGTTCCGATAAATTCCTTCATACTGTTTCCCATAACAGCCACTTCATCCTCACCTTTGGTCTGAACTTCTACGGTAAAATCACCTTCGGTAATTCTTCCGATGTCACTGGTCAGGGATTTAATCGGTCCTACTACGATATGTACGATTCTTTCTACCAAAATTCCAATGATAATTATTGCAATTATCATAATGAAAATGATCTTCTTCTGTAAATTTCCTAAATCTTCCAGTACCGTGCTTTCTTTTACATTGGAAACCAGTACCCAACTGGTGCCTTTTACCGGTTCTATCTCTACATAGTAAACGGTTTTTCCCACCTTTACTGTCTGTACTTTTCCGCTGTCACTTCCTATTTTATCTGCAATGGCTCTGATATAAGCATCTTCGCTATCCTTAGATACACTCTGTGCCACCAAATCCTTATCTTTATGTGCCAAAATGGTATTGCTGTCCTTGTCTACCAAAAAGGCATAGCCATCACCCATAACCTTAATGTCCGATACCATTTCAGAAGCATAACTCAGAAAAACATCCGTTGCCGCAACGGTTTTTGCTCCATTATTTGTCTGAATTAATGCACTGGCACTTACAATAAACTCTCCGCTGTCTGCGTCCAGATACGGTGCACCAAAGGCGAATGTCTCATGGGTTAAACCTTCCTGATACCAGTCTCTCTCTGTGACCACATAGTCTGCATCGGGTACCCATCCCGACATATCCACATATTTTCCCTGATCATCTCCCACATAAACACCGTTGGGATAATCTTCGCTCATGCCTACGGTAGTTGCCAGATAGTTCTTCTCTGCTTCTTCACTCATAGGAACCGTCTGCATTGTGTTCTGCACCATGTCCAGGGTATTGAGAATACCTGTTGTCCATGTCTCCAGCTCTTTTGTATTCATCTTGGATTCCGCCTTCAGCAAGTCCTTTGCTTCCCGGACAATAATCTCCTTGGATGCCACATAAGAGATTACAATAATAGCTATAATTGCAATTGCAACACACGGAAGTATGGTTTTCAGTAACTTTGCCTTAATTCCTTTCAATGGCTTACTTTTTTTGGTTTCATTATCCATAATTTTTCCTCCTTGGTTCCCTGTCCCCTTAGCTTACTACCATTCTATTAAATTTTCCGTATATTTGCAATAGTTTTTCAGACAATATTGTTCCATTTTAGAAGTTGCGTGATTATTCAATCAAATCATTTCGTATTGCAACATTTCATATTTCAGTCGGCTTCCCTCCTGTATCTCCGGAGGCAGCAATGCCCTTGCCACACATTTCAGTTCCTCCTGGGGCTGCTCCTCCTGCTGCAAATATGCATAATCCCCATCTATTCTCTCTACAATATAATCAATTCTCTCAAACATATTTACCCTCTCTGTCTAATAAGACAACACCTCGTAGCCCTCTTCGGTTACCAGTACCATAACCTCCCACTGAGCACTTGGCTTGCCATCCTGTGTATAAACGGTCCAATCATTCTCATCATCAATATAGATATCCACGCCGCCCATATTGACCATCGGTTCTATGGTAAATACCATCCCCGGAACCATCAGCATATCCGTTCCCTGCTTGGTGTTATATCCAACCCAAGGGTCTTCGTGAAACTCTAATCCGATTCCGTGACCTCCGATTTCTCTTACCACAGTGTAACCGTTGGCATAGGCATGGTCGTGAACTGCCTGTCCCATATCTCCCAGAAATCCCCAAGGCTTTACCTGTTCCAGACCTTTTTCCACACATTCCTTTGCCACTTCCACCAAACGTTTCTTTTCCGGTGACACTTCCCCGATACAGAACATACGGGAGGAATCGGAAAAATATCCGTTCAAAATGGTGGAACAATCCACATTCACAATATCACCTTCCTGTAAAACATCCTCCTTGGAAGGGATTCCGTGGCAAACCTGCTCGTTGACAGAAGTGCAGACGCTTTTGGGAAAGCCCTGATAATGTAACGGTGCCGGAATTCCTCCCATTGCCGTGGTTCTCTCATAAACCATGGCATCGATTTCCTCGGTAGTCATTCCGGCTTTGATATGCTCCGCCACATAATCCAGCACCGCAATGTTTATCACTGCACTTGCTTTCATTCCCTCAATCTGAGCCTTCGTCTTGATAATCTTGTGGGGCGGAACCTTATGTCCTTTACTTCTGTATAATTCAATCTTATCGTCAAATGCCTGATGGCAGGCTTTATACTTTTTTCCACTGCCGCACCAGCACGGCTCATTTCTTCCTATTTTCATGTTTTCCTCTAATCTTCCAATGAATGTTCCAGCGTTACTTCTCCTAAAACCACCTGTTCCCACAGCTCTTCATTGATGGTCAGTTCATGCTCCTGTAACATAGTCTGATAGGATTTTCCGCTGTAATCATAGGACCCAAAATTCTTTTTATTTTCCTCTGCCAAAATTCCCTGATATTTCTCTGCAAGTGCTGATTTTTCTGCCATGCGAAAAATCATTTCATCGGTAATTCCCGCTCTTTGTTTTTGTTCTTCTTCCAAATCGTAACTCAAATCGGAAGCACTGCTTTCGGCTATCTGTGCTTCCTCCTCAGTTAATTGGATATTTCTCTTTGTGGCTTCCTCGTAGAAAAGCATATGATGGATTGCCGTATTCAGTACTGCTTCTTTACTGCTTAAACGGATAAATTCTCCGTTGGTATGCAGATTCCAATATTCCGAAGTGTCTTTGTCATTATATACCATTGCGGTTTTTTCTATCTGCCTTTCCTCCATGGCAATATAATAATTGACCTCTTCCAGAGTGTAAGCCTTTCCGTCCAATTCAAATACGGTATCCTGCAAATGCTCCTTATAAAAAAATTCCTTTTTTTCTCCTACCCGATAAGCCGCAAAAATCATCCCTGCACTTACTGCCAGAATTCCGACGATTGCCAGAATTGTTTTTTTCACTTCTGTCTCCTTTTACTGGCACAAACCTGCAACTACCTGATTAATCACTTTGCCGTCTGCCTTTCCTTTTAACTCCGGCATCACGTTTTTCATAATCATTCCTTTGTTTTTTGTTTCCAACAAATCCGCAAACTTTTCTGTGATGTAGGCTCTGACTTCCTCCTCACTCATCAGAACCGGTGCGTATTCCTGCATTACATCATAGCGGAACTGATATGCCTCCTTTAAATCCTGCCGCTCTGCCGGGCAGGTATCTATCTGCTCCTTGACGGTTTTCAACTCCTTTAAGATAATACGATCCACCAATTCTTCCTTGATATCGTCACGGCATCCCTCATCAATAGCCGCTTTCTTTACTGCGGAAACCAAAGCGGAAATTGCTTCCTTTCTCGGTTTGTCCTTTGCCTTCATGGCTGCTATCATGTCCTTTTGCAATTCTTCCATCTGCATAATCTCTTTTCCTCCTGCTCTGATATTTTTATTATTATAAGACCCTTCTGACGCTGACAATCGTCTTATAGGTCGCATTGTCATAGGCTACGATTCCATACTTGGTTCCTTTGGCATGGACAATTTGTCCGTTGCCCATGTAAATTGCCACATGTCCGGCATAGCAAATCAAATCTCCCGGCTGTGCATTGGAATAGCTGACCTCCTGTCCGCAATTTCGCTGTGCAGCGGAATAACTTGGAATACTGATGCCGAAATGTGCGTAAACATAGCTGGTAAATCCACTACAGTCGGCTCCTGTATTCGGGTCCTTTCCTCCCCACACATAAGGATTTCCCACAAACTGTAACGCATAATTCACAACATCTGAACCGCTGACTCCTGTGGTGTGGGGCGGATTCAGATTTCCGGTGGATGCACTTCCCGAAGACCCTCCGCCGGAGCTTCCAGAGCTGCCGGAGCTGCTACTGCCGGAAGAAGAACTTCCACTGCTGCTGGATGTGGACGCCTGCTGTATAATCCGGTTCTGCTCGGAAATGGTCTGCTTATACTGACTTGCCAACTCTTTGGCATTGGCAATCTGGGTATCTGCATCTGCCTGCTGGCTTTTCAGGTTGTTCATGGTCTGCTGAAGCTGTGCCTGTTGCTGTTTTAACTCTTCCTCTGCCATCTCCAGCTCTGCCCGTTCATCCTCTACCTGCGACTTTAAGTCCTCTACCTGCTTTCTGGTTTCCTCATATGTAGTCAGCAGGTCTCTGTCATATCCGTACACCTCATTGAAATACTCTACACGGTTCAGCATGTCCGCCATGCTTTTGGACTCCAAAATAGAGGATACCACCGCCGTATCTCCTTTTTCATACATAAATTTGATACGTTTTTTCATTGCCTGATACTGCTTCTGCTCATCTTCCTGTGCCTGCTCTAAGTCTGCGGTCACCTGCTCTAACTGCTTTTGGTTGGACGCAATCTCGTCCTCCAAAATCCCCACATCTACCAGAAGATTTACCAATTCCTCATTGGTAGCACTGATTTCACTCTGAAGCTCTGACTTTTTATTCTGTAACTTATCTATTTTTTCATTTACCTCTTCCAGATTCTTCTCTGCTGTCTTTTTCTTATTCTTTGCAGAAGAAGTCGCCTGAACCGATTGTGGTGCTTCCATTGCAAGGGCTGCCACCAGCACTGCTGCCATGACAACACATATTTTTTTCCGTGGTTTTCTCATAGTTCTCTCCTCGTTTTTGTTTTTTGCAAAAAAGAATTTTCTATCATTATAAAAAGACTAACGGTACAATTACCGTCAGTCTTAGTATATCATTGGCGTTCTTTCATTTCAACCGATTCCAGATTTTTCACACTTTCAAAACAAAGGGCTTCAGACTCCCATGGATTTTACAATCAGCAATTTATCTCCTTTTTTTACCTGATTACTGCTCAGATCGTTAGTTGACATAATATCTTTCACTGTGGTGTGGTTTTCTTTTGCGATATTCCACAGTTCATCTTCTTCTTTTACAATATACCCTACCAGTCCCGGAATCTGCTGCAGGTTCTCATAGTCTGCTTCCCTGCTTTCAATATCCTGAAGCTTTTTTCGTTTCTTGGTGGAAAAAGCAATCAGATTCAGATTGATAACCGCTTTAATTTCCACCTGACTGTTGTCAATCAGAATCGTAGTCAACTGTTCCAGACCGCTTTCCAGCTCATATCTGCTGTCCGGCTCTATTCCCGGCACCTCAATGGTCTGATGGAAAGGTAGAAATCCTTTGAGCGAACTGATTGGCATATCGTCATCTGTGGTGATGTATAGCAATTCTACCGCTACAGTTCCCTCCACATACACTCCATTTCCCGAAATTTCATGGGTATCAATCTGAATACTTCCCTCTCCAGAGCATACCTGCAAAATATTCTCCTGCTTTTCTTCTAATTGCAGCTTTTCTCCTGCCCTGCATTTCGCATTATTCTTCATCAGCAGATTTTCAAAACTAATTTCCTCAAAGACCGGCTCCACCTCTTCTTTTAAAGAATACACGTCCTGCAACATCTCAAACTCTTCCTCTTCCCACAGCTTGATGTCCAGTTCTGCCACTGCATCCACCATTAACATTCTTTCCTCACCGTCATAATCCGGCTTTACCTCTACCTCAAAGGAGACATCCTCTACCCCCACATAGGAAACCAGATTATCACGGCAGCCGCTGCAATCCACTTCCCCCTGTAACGGCACGGTGGTTTCCAGCCATTGCAGCCGTTCTTCCTCCTCATTGCCCTGATAGAGAATATAGAGAAGCAATTCTCCCGTGAAATAAATGACATCTTCTCCGATTCTGGATTCCAGTCCCCGAAGCTGCACATTTTTCCAAAGCAGTTCCCGAATGTTTGGCTTATTGGATGGAAGTATTACCTCATTTTTAAAACGGCAGGTATCCCGCTTTGCCGCCACCAGCTGTAAGGCCTGCATATTTTCTTTTTTTACCTCGTAATCCTCTTCCCCATCCATGGCATAGCTAATTTCTTCGTCCTTGATTTCATCAATTGCCGCCGTAAAAACCACCAACGAGCGGATACTCAGTTTCCGGGAATTGATAATACCAATATTCAAATCTTCTATATCCCATTTTACTTTGACTGGGTCAAACTCCTCCGCACCATCCAGATTCAGATTCTCTGAAAAAGGAATGCTGCCCTCTAAAAAAGCAATATTTCCCTCCTCCCCATCACTTCGATAAAGTACCTGAAAAATCAGACTTCCTTTCAGATGGACATGCCCGGCTTCTGCTTTTGCTTCCTCCAGATGGATGGTTCCTTTTGATGTAATAATCCGCATGATATCCGGCTTGCTCTCCGGCACGTTATAGTCGTCATCTAAGGTTATCTGGCTTATCGCCCGTCCTTTTTCATGGCTCATATGTATGTACTTTTTCTTTAATTCCATTAAAAAAACTCCTTTGCTTTGGACTTTGTAAATTCTATTCCAAGCAAAGGAGTTTTAGACTGTTTTAGCACAATTTCATGCGAATATCTCTTGTAATAATGTCCGTATAACTAAAGGATCGTAACTGAGGCGGATTTTCCGGATTATCGTCATTCACTAATACGGTAAAAACACTTGGGTATGCATTCTGGATGACTCCTTCCTGTATATCAACCTTATTTCTTCCTCTGTCCAACTGTATTTTAACCTTGCTTCCACACTGTTGGTAAACAGACGCACGAACCTTTCTTAAATCTTGCTGCTGCATCCTTTTCCTCCTAACCCACAATATAAGTTACTACCGTGTATACTTTAGTTTAGCACAGTAATAAAATATTTGCAATGAGAAAAAAGCATTTTTCCATCTTTTTTTAATCAAAAACCACAACATCTTCCGTTTTTTCTGTTTTGATAACTATATATGGGTAACTATTTGCTTTTTTCTTCACATCCGTTTCCCCCGGTCCCACCAGTTCCGTTTCCAGATAAACCGCATTTTTTGCCTGATAGAATTTTTTCACCTGAATACTGTAACCTCCTGTCTTCTGCTTTCCATAACCACGGATTATGTATAAATCTTTGTCACTTTCGTATGTGATTTTCATCTCATCTTCTTTTTTTTCAGCAATTGCCTGTTTGACTTCTTCCGGCAGTTCCTTTTCCGATACAATACTGTATTCCAGTTCTTTTACTTTTTTATCACTTTTTTCTTCAATTCCACAGCCGCACAGCAGTAGACAGCCACACAGCAGCAAAACCCCAAAGCCAAATCTCCTTTTTTGTTTTTTCATAAAAAATTCCTTTTCGCTTTCTTCTATTCTATGCAAATAATATGCATTTATTATTGTAATTGTTCCACCATATTTGTATAATAATTCTTGTAATTTATGAAAAACACGAGGTTTTTATTATGATTCGATTAATACTGATTGCGATTTTCGTAATCCTATACCACATTTTAGGCCTTCCGGTTCTGGGGATTCTCTGGATTTGGGGCAAGTTTAACAAACCGGCTTCCGACCTTGCCAGTCTGCGAATCGTGCAATGGGCATTCCGGGTCATTTTATTTCTTGCCGGAACAGAGATTACTGTTATCGGAGAGGAGCATGTACCAAAGGATCAAGCAGTTTTATACATTGCAAACCACCAAAGCTATTTTGATATCGTGCTGACCTATGCCCGATGTCCGAACCTGACTGGATTTGTTGCTAAGGATTCTATCCAAAAGATTCCGATTCTTCCTATTTGGATGCGTCGCCTCTATTGCCTGTTTTTAAACCGTGACGATATACGGGAGGGCATGAAAACCATCCTTGCAGGCATTGACCAGTTAAAACGTGGCATTTCCGTTTTCATATTTCCGGAGGGAACCAGAAACGACCATCCCGAAGAGTTGTTACCATTTAAAGAGGGCAGCTTTAAGCTGGCATTAAAAAGCGGATGTCCGATTATTCCAATTGCCATCACAAACTCCTGCCAGATTTATGAAAGACAGGCTCCTTTTGTAAAAAAGACTCATGTAGTCATTCAATATGGTGCCCCTATCAATCCGGCTGATTTGGATGGGGAAACCAAAAAACATATCGGGGAACATTCCCGGGAGCTGATTGCAAAAATGCTGGAGGACAATCAGAATTATCTGTAGACATCAAAAAAGAAACATCTAAGATGTTTCTTTTTTTCAACCCACTCTTCTAATACATACAGATAATTCTATTGTTCCAGCTCTTTTACAATCTCCGAAAACTCCATAAAATGGGATGCCTTTACCAGAATGGTGTCTCCTGACTTACGATACTCTTTTAACGCCGTTATCAGGGCTTCTTTGTCATCAAAATAAAAGACTTCGCTCCATGTTCCATTCTCCGTCACACCTTTTACCAGTTCTTTGGACAGCTCACCGGTACAAAACAGAGCATCTATCTTTTTCTCCGCTGCGTATGCTCCAACCTCATAGTGCAGCTTTTTCTCTTCACTTCCCAGCTCTCCCATGTCTCCCAGCACGGCAATGGTTCTGCCCTTTTGCTGTGCCAGCACATCTATGGAGGCTTTCATGGATACCGGATTGGCATTGTAGCAATCGTCTATAATCAAGGTGTCGTTGGCATGGATAAGATTGGTTCTTCCGCTGATGGTTTTGGCATTGGCGATTCCCCTTTGAATCTCCTCCAAGGACAATCCCAACAATCTTCCCACGCAAGCTCCTGCCAAGGCGTTCATTACATTGTGTTCTCCCGGAATGGGAATCTGTACCTTGAGGCTTTCTTCTCCAAAATGGAAAATCCCCTTCATTCCCTCTAACCCCAGATTCTCTATACCCGATGCATACACCATATTAGGTGTTTCCTCCAAATTCAACGGATTCTTTCCGTAAAATACCGGCGGCTTGCCCTGTACTGTCATAATCTTTGCAAGCTGGTCATCATCACCGTTTAATACGGCACTTCCTCCCTCCTTGATGTGGGCAAACATTTCTGTCTTAGCCTTTCGTATGCCGTCTCTGGTTCCTAAATTTTCCAGATGGCAAAGTCCGATATTGGTAATCACGCCGATATCCGGTTTGGCAATCTGTGCCAAGCGGTCCATCTCTCCAAAATCAGAAATTCCCATCTCCAATACTGCCACTTCATCCGTCTCCTTCAAACGGAAAATCGTCAAGGGTAATCCAATTTCATTATTAAAATTTCCTGCAGTTTTCAATACCCGGTATTTTGTCTCCAGAATAGAAGCTATCATCTCTTTGGTACTGGTCTTTCCCACACTTCCTGTAATTCCCACTACCTTGATATCCAGAGAGCTTCGATAAAATGCCGCAATATCTTTTAACGCCTTTTCCGTGGATTCCACCAAAATATACGGTCCCTGCGGATTTTCCAGCTTATGTTCCGACAAAACCGCCTCTGCTCCTTGTTCAAACACTGCCGGAATAAAGCTGTGTCCGTCTACCCGCTCACCTTTGATAGGAATAAACAAATAATCCTTCTCCACCTTACGGCTGTCGATTACAACTCCTGCCACTTCTTTGGAACGGTATTTCTCATCTCCTATATAGGTTCCACCACAGCTATGGGCGATGTTTTCCAACGTCATATTTTTCATCTGTCTTACCCTCTGTTCTCATATTTTTCCAGAGAAATCTGTATCAGCTTCTCACACAATTCTTCAAAATTCATACCCACTGCCTGTGCTTCCTGCGGCAACAGACTGGTAGGTGTCATACCCGGAAGTGTATTTGCCTCCAGACAGTACATCCGGTTTTCTTTGTCCAACAGAAAATCCATACGGGAATAGGTATCCAGTCCCAATGCCTTTGTAACCGCCTCGGCATATCGCTGCATCTGCTCTGTAATTTCCTGCGGTAAATCTGCCGGACAGGTCTCTACGGCACTTCCTGCCTTATATTTGTTCTTATAGTCATAGAATCCCTCAATCGGTGCAATCTCAATAATCGGAAGTGCTTTAAAATCAATGACTCCCACGGAAAATTCTCTGCCCTCAATATAATCTTCAATCAAAACCTCTTCTTCCCAGCGGAAGGCATCTTCCAATGCCTTCTGATACTCCTCCTTTGTACGGACAATGGAAACTCCGATACTGGAACCGCCGCAACAAGGCTTTACCACACAAGGAAGGGTCAAGCCAGTCTCCTCAAGCTCCAATTGTGCATCTCTTTTCATGGAAATGCCCTGTGGGGTAGGTATCTGATTGGCACGGAAGAATTGTTTGGAAATGTTTTTATCCATTGCCAATGCACTGCTGAGATATCCTGTACCGGTATACTTAATGCCAAACAAGTCAAAAGCCGCCTGTATTTTTCCGTTTTCCCCATTTTCTCCGTGGAGTGCCATAAATACGATATCCGCCATCTGACAGATAGCAATGACATTCGGTCCAAAGAAATTGTCTGATTGATCCGGACGGGAGGCTTTTACTGCTGCCAAATCCGGTTCCGTAGTAGGAATCCCCTCCACCGTCAGACTAACCTCTTCGGAACGTGCAAACAAATCTGTCACATCTTCTTCCTTATCACTGTATCCCATAAAAACATCCAACAGGATGACGTTGTGTCCGTTTTTCCGCAATGCTTTGCTTACCATATTTCCGGTAACCAATGAGACATCTCTTTCGGTACTAAGTCCTCCTGCCAAAACTACTATATTCATATTTGTTCTCTCCTTCTATTCTAACTATGGTTTCCTGCGAAATATCACATCTCAAAACTACATTTCGCAACTCCCTGATAGTAACTATAGTAAAACATTTTCCTCGCTATGACAAGTAATCCCTTTTCTCAAAGCACTTTTTTACCGGATACCGCATTTTTTTCACCAGACACGCTTTCGGCAGCTCAAGCAGATGTGCCGCCCCCAAAAAATGCCTCCGGTTTCCCGAAGGCATTTTCTGCTTATTAAGTATATTTTTTTAGAATTCCGGCTCAATCAATCCGTAGGTATTTCCTTTTCTCTTATACACTACATTGACTTCGTCAGTCTCTGCATTTCTGAATACAAAGAAATTATGTCCCAATAGTTCCATCTGTACACAGGCATCTTCCGGGTACATTGGTTTCATACCAAAACGTTTGGTTCTGATAATCTGAATCTCATCATCGGACTGCACTTCTTTTTCAATAAATTCTTTGCGGAAGTGTGCCGCACTCTGTTGTTTGGATACCAACTTATTTTTGTATTTTTTCAACTGACGTTCTATTACCTCTTCCACCAAGTCAATGGATACATACATATCGTTGCTGACCTGTTCGGAACGGATAATATTTCCTTTTACAGGAATGGTAACTTCGATTTTCTGTCTTTCCTTCTCTACACTCAAGGTTACAAAAACATCGGTGTCGGGAGTAAAATACTTTTCGAGTTTTGCCAGCTTGTCCTCTACTGCTGATTTTAGTCCATCGGTAATGTCAATATTTCTTCCTGTGATTGTGATACGCATATTGCCCAACCCCTTTGCTAGTTATTGATATTTTCTTGAAATATCTGTTTATATTATATCACATTTCACCCTTTTCACAAGCAATTTTCTGAATTATTTTCTAATTTTTACCTTCAAGTTGACATTTTTTCAACAAAATGTTACATATAGAATGTTAGGAAACACAGGAGGTATTCCATGAAAAAAAATGTCTTTATCAGCGGAGCTTCCCATGGCATCGGACGGGCTGCCGCTCTCCGCTTTGCCAGGGAAGGTTACACCCTTGTTATAAACTGTAAAAATTCCAAAGAGGAACTATATGAACTGGAACGGGAGCTGAAACAGAAATATTCTGTAGACTGCTATTCTTATGTAGGCGATATCGGCAACCCTGCTTTTGTCCGTGAAATGTTTGCAGATATTGCTCAAAATATCAACGGTATCGATATTCTCATCAACAATGCCGGCATCTCCTATATCGGTCTGCTGAGTGAAATGAGGGATGAGGATTGGGATGGTGTTATGTCAACTAATCTCAACTCTGTTTTTTATTGCTCCCGAGCTGCCATTCCCTATATGCTTTCCAAAAAATCCGGGCGGATTCTCAATATTTCCTCTGTCTGGGGAAATGTAGGAGCTTCCATGGAGGTTGCCTATTCCACGGCAAAGGGCGGTATCAACACGTTTACCCGGGCGTTGGCAAAAGAGCTGGCACCCAGCAATATTCAGGTCAATGCCATTGCCTTCGGCACCATTGACACCCGCATGAATGCCTGCTTTTCTTCCGAGGAACGACGGATGCTGGAGGAAGAAATTCCCGCCGGACGCTTCGGAACCCCTGCGGAAGCAGCCGAATTTATTTTCCAAACCGCCACAGCACCGGATTATCTTACCGGTCAGATTCTTACACTGGACGGCGGTTGGTGCTAATTTCACATCAAAAAGGGACTGTACCCCATACAGTCCCTTTTAATAAACCCTATATTCCCCATTCATCTGTAACTCAAACACTCTACAAGCCTTTACGACATTATTTTATACGCTTTTCCAAAAACATTCCCTTAACTCCACCAGCTTAAATCAATGGTAGGTAAATCCTTCAACCATGGAAGGATATATGCACCATAAGATTCAATCTCGGATTCGTTAATTAAAATTCTGGCATTTCCACCTTTTACACCAAGCACATCATAGTCTCCCCAGACATCTGTCCGCAGATAACTTCTCATATGAGCTTCTGCAAAATCTCTACCATATCCACCATCTTCTCTGTTTAATCCGGCAATCTGATGAATAGGACGAAGAACAGACTGTGCACTTAAATATGGTACAATATCAGCAGTATCACCCAAACGTTTTACCTGACCTTCTCTTCCCACTGGGTTAATCAGCGGAGAACCGAAGGAAACAGTATTCAGAATGTTGTAACGTGCTTTTAATACGGTATCACCGGATGCCTGCTGTGCTACCATTCCGCCCAGACTATGACCGGTAAAAATAACATTGGAACCTTTTGGAACTACTTTGCAAACTACTTTGCGAATCTCACGCATATAGTAGTTGTCTTTCTCAAAACCAACCTGCAAGTCTGTGATAACTCCACGTGGCTGATTAAAGATAAACTCTGTTCCTGCTAAACCTACAATATAAACCTGTGTCTGAACTTCTTTTCCCCAGGCATTGGTCTTTACTAATGTTGCAGGTGCAATAGCAATCGGTCCTTTGCTATCTGTGTTCACTCCAGTATCGCAATGATAGTATCCCTGATAAATGTACTGTGCCATATCGCATGATGTGGTATATTCTGTCAGTCCATTATCTTCCGTTTCTGCTGCCTTTACAACTTCCCCCGGCATTACAACTGTTACTGCCATAGCTGCAAGCAGCGTCATACATACAACCCATTTCCAAATTCTTTTCATATAGTTTTTGTCTCCTCCTTAAACTACAATTTGTTATGGGCTTGTAGACTGTCTCTGTATCAATAGTACTATTTTTTACCAATAACGTCAATGCATTTTCCACAGAAAATTTTCGGAAATTTAGCGTTCCTCTCTAAAGTAAGATTCTCCCAAACTTGCCGGCGGCTGGTTCTCACGCTTTTTACGGAAACTGGTAATAATCAGTACCAGAATGGTTACCAGATACGGAAGCATTTTAAATACTTCCTGGCTACTTCTGGTCAGTCCCGGGATATACAAATACAAAATATAAAGTGCTCCGAACAGGAAAGAACCCCAGATGGCATTGATTGGTTTCCAGAGAGCAAAAATTACCAGTGCAATCGCCAGCCATCCCCGGTCGCCGAATCCGTTGTTAGTCCATGTACCTCCCAGATATTCCATAACGAAGTAGAGACCGCCTAAACCGGCAATTCCTCCACCGATACAGGTGGCGAGATATTTATATTTTGTAACATTGATTCCAGCCGCATCTGCCGTTGCAGGACTTTCTCCTACTGCACGTAAATTTAACCCCTGTCTGGTTCTGCTTAAAAACCAGGATGCCAGTACCGCCAAAATAACGGACAGATAGGTCAAAAATCCATAGGAGAATAAAATCTTTCCGATGACCGGTATCTCTGAAAGCACCGGTATGGTTGTCCGATATGCTTCCGCAGTAGTTGCAACAGAAATCTGTCCCACACCTCCTGCCAGTTTTGAAATAGAACCGCCAAAGAAGTTACCGAAACCAACACCGAAAGTGGTCAACGCCAGACCTGCCACATTTTGGTTTGCCCGCAGAGTAATGGTCAATACGCTGTAAATAAGTCCGCCAAATGCCGCACATAGCACAGCACAGAGGAAGGAAATCAGTAATCCCACTGCTCCGTTAGGATTTGCTACATTTTTTTCATAAAAGAAGGCTCCCATTAATCCGGCGATTCCGCCCATGTACATCATACCCGGAATACCCAGATTCAGGTTACCGGATTTTTCCGTAATGATTTCACCGGTGGCACCAAACAGCATCCCTACTGCCTGTCCGATTGCCTTTTGAATAAATGTAATCAGTATTGTCATTTATTTCGCCTCCTTCTGTTTTTTTCGAAATTCCACACGGTAGTTGATAAAGAATTCGCATCCAATCAGGAAAAACAGGATAATTCCCGTGATAACCTCCGAAGCGTTTTCGTTCAAGTTGAACTGGGAGGCAATCTGAACGGAACCTTTTTCCATAAATACCAGCAGGAAGGATACCAATATCATGGCAAAGGCATTGAACTTGGACATCCACGCCACAATAATCGCCGTAAATCCTCTTCCGCCTGCCGTACTGGTAGAAATGGTATGGCTGGCTCCGCTTACAATTACGAATCCGGCAATACCACAGATGGCACCGGAAATTGCCATGGTTCTCATAATTACCTTTTTCACGCTGATTCCGGCATAGAGTGCTGTATTTTCGCTTTCTCCTACCACCGCAATCTCATATCCCTGTTTGCTGTATTTCAAATAGACATACATTAATACGGTAATGGTCAGAACAATAATCACATTCCATCCATAGGTCAAATCTCCCAGAGCCGGAAGCCATCCTGCTTTGGATCTCGCATTGATGATTCCCACCGTATTGGAACCCTTCGGATTCTCCCAAAATACAATACAGAAGGTTACAATCTGCATAGCTACATAGTTCATCATCAAGGTAAATAAGGTCTCATTGGTATTTAAAAAGGCTTTGAAAATTGCCGGAATCAATCCCCAGATTAATCCCGCTGCCATTCCTGCCAAAAACATGACCAACAGCAATAAGCCGGGAGCCAATGATTCTCCGCAATAAATCATAACTGCTGCCGATGCGGCACCGCCTACCAAAATCTGTCCTTCTGCACCGATATTCCAGAATCGCATTTTAAATGCCGGTGTCAATCCGATTGCAATACAAAGCAATACCATGGTATCTCGAATGGTTACCCACAATCTTCGCTCTGTTCCTACAGCACCATCCACAATAGAGTGATATACTTCCATAGGATTCAGCTTCGTAAGAGCAAAAATAACCAACGCACATACAATCAGAGAAAAGACCACCGCCAAAAGACGGATTCCCCATGCTTTTCCAAAGGAAATTGTATCCCTCTTGGATATATGAACCAGCGGCTCTTTATTTGAAACATTCTTTTCGCTTGCCATTATGCATGTTCCTCCTCTTCCTTTGTCATCAATAAACCGATTTCCTCTTTGCTGGTGGTTCTGGCATCCACAATACCGGATACTTTTCCGCCGCACAGCACCAGAATACGGTCACAGAGTTCTAACAACACATCCAAATCCTCACCTACACAAAGTACTGCCACTCCGTTTTTCTTCTGCTCATTGAGCAAATCATAAATGGTCAGGGATGAGTTGATGTCCAATCCACGAACCGGATATGCCACCATCAGTACCGTCGGCTCTGCAGAAATCTCTCTACCCACCAACACCTTCTGCACATTACCACCGGAAAGACGGCTTACCGGAGTACTGACACTTGGAGTAGATACCTGAAGCTGATCGATAATTCTTTCTGCCAGTTCCTTAGGCTCCTTACGGTTGGTAAAGATTCCTCTTCCCTCATTGTAGCCTCTCAGCATCATATTTCCGGTCATACCCATGGAACCTACCAATCCCATACCCAAACGGTCTTCCGGTACAAAGGAAAGGGCAATTCCCAGATTTTTAATCTCCGCCGGTTTCATGGACAGGAGTTCTTTTTCCTCTCCGTCTTTGGTCAGATAAAGGATAGAGCCGGACTCTGTCGGCTGCAATCCCGCAATGGATTCCAACAGTTCCTTCTGACCGCTTCCTGCGATTCCCGCAATTCCCAGAATCTCTCCGCCATAGGCCTCCAAGGACACATTGGAAAGAGTCTTAACTCCTTCTTTGCTGATACAATTCAAATCTTTGACCATCAGACGTTTCGTAGGATTTACCGGGTCCGGACGCTGAATGTTCAAATCAATTTTTTCTCCCACCATCATTTCTGTCAGTGACTCTGCGGTGGCATCCTTTGTCTCCACCGTTCCCACATATTCTCCTTTTCTCAGTACCGATACTCGGTCTGATAAGGACAATACCTCGTGAAGCTTATGGGTAATAATAATGATGGACTTTCCTGCTTTTTTCATATTCCGAAGAACGGTAAACAGCTTTTCTGTCTCCTGAGGAGTCAATACTGCTGTCGGCTCGTCCAAAATCAGGATATCTGCTCCCCGATAAAGCATTTTTACGATTTCCACCGTCTGCTTCTGGGATACGGACATATCATAAATCTTCTGATTAGGATCCAGTTCAAAGCCATAGGTCTCCGTTACCTTTTCTATATCCTCCACGACTTTTTTCATATTCAGTGTGGACTTTCCCGGCAGTCCTAGAATAATATTTTCTGCGGCGGTGAGAACCTCCACCAGCTTGAAATGCTGATGAATCATACCGATTCCCAGCTCAAAAGAGTCCTTAGGAGAACAGATTGTCACTTCCTCGCCGTTTACGAAAATCTGTCCTTCATCCGGAAAATAAATTCCCGAAATCATGTTCATCAATGTGGTTTTTCCACTTCCGTTTTCTCCTAAGACAGATAAAATCTCTCCTTTTCTTACGGACAAATCCACATTGTCGTTTGCAACCACACTTCCGAATCTCTTTGTGATACCTTTTAATTCGATTGCGTTTACCTCTGTCACAACCAAACCTCCTTTTTTGAACTTGTAAAGGGGCTGCTGCAAAATCATCATTTCGCAACAACCCCTTTGATTTCATGAATTCAAATAGATTGCACTATTATTTCTCTACACTGTCAATTCCGTCAACGTTTAACTCAAATGCAGGTGCAGATTTTGCTTCTGACTCATGGAAATAGCCGTCTTTTACATATTCATTTCCTGCTTTGTCTTTCCATGACTCTACTGTCTTACCGTCTACTGTGAATGTAGAAGTATCGAATACATGTAATGTACCGTCTTTGATAGCTTTCTCAACTTCTGCTACCTTCTCTGCGGTTCCCTCTGCTACTGCTGCGTCATTTAACTCTGTAATGGAAACAGAACCGTCGCTGTAACCCTTGCACCAGTCTGTGTCAATCTTCTTGCCATCCAATACACATTTTACTGCGTAGGTATAATACGGAGCCCAGTTATTTGCTGCGGATGTCAAAGCCTGTGTCGGTGCAGTAGCAATCATGGATACGTTATATCCTACGATTGGAACTCCTGCCTTCTCACATGCTGTGGAAGCACCGGTTGTATCTGCATGCTGTGAAATCAATACGCAATCATCTGCGATTAAGGACTCAGCTGCCTCTTTCTCTAAATCAATACTTGCCCAGCTATTTGTGTAAATAACCTTCATGGTTGCAGATGGGCATACGCTTCTTGCTCCTAAGAAGAAAGAAGTATAACCGGATTTAACCTCTGCGTAAGGATAAGCTCCTACATATCCGATTTTTGCCTGATCTTCTGTAATGGTTCCGTTTGCAATCATCTCATTTAATTTCATACCTGCTACAACACCGGATACATAACGGGATTCGTAGATAGATGTGAAATAGTTGTGCATATTGTCAAGTCCGCTGGAAGCTGCCTGAAAACCTGTCGCATGACAGAACTGGATGTCAGGATATTCTTCTGCTGCCTGAATCAGATAAGACTCATGACCAAAGCTGGTTGCAAAGATGATGTCACATCCCTGATCCGCTAAATCAACAGCTGCATCGTAGCACTCTTCGCTCTCAGGAATCAAAGTTTTCTCGATAATCTGGTCATCGGATAAACCTAATTCTTTCTGCATCTCATCGATGCCCTTCATATGTGCCTCTGTATATCCTTCATTCTCATCCCCGATGTAAATAACTCCAACTTTGATGTTAGACTTATCTACGGCTTCTTCCTTGTCTGCTTTTTTATCGCTTCCGCCACATGCTACTAAGGAAAGTGACATAGCTGCGATTAAAAGCGTTGCCATAAACTTCTTCATTTTTTTCCCTCCATAAGAATCAGCAAAAGGCATAGACCTCCTATGCCCCTGTGCATCGCCGGTTTCTCCGGCTTTCTCGTTTTCGTACATTAATAATGTATAACATTTGTCCACCTGTTGTCAATGGTTTTTCGACACTTTCTGATGTTTCCAAATAAGAATTGCCACTCCTGCCGTCAGGGTTTCCGCAATAACAAATGCTATCCACACACCGGAAGCACCCCAGATTCTGCTTCCCGCATAAGCCGCCGGAAGAATAATGACCACATACCGCATCAAGGAAATCATCAGCGAGGACATTCCTCTTCCCAACGCCTCCAAAGCTCCTGCACAGACTACCGACACAGAAGAGATGACAAATCCAAGGCTGATAATCCGCAACGCCTTCACACCTTCTTCCAAGGTCTGTGGATTCTCGGTAAACAATCCCATCAGTCCCTCAGGCAGAATCAGGCATACCAGCATTCCCACACACATGATTCCCGCAATCAATTCCAGACTGATACGGAAAATCTTTCTTACACGTTTTCCCTCTCCTGCACCGTAATTGTAGCTAACCAGAGGTCTCATTCCCTGTATGATTCCGTTTGCCGGAAGATAGATAAAGGTCTGTAATTTATAGTAGATTCCCAGAATCACCACATACATCTGGGCATAAACAGAAAGGATTCCGTTTAAGGCAGATACCAAAAAGGAAGGAAGTGCCATGTTTAATGTTGCCGGAATCCCAATCTGATACATTTTCCCGCAAATTGCTTTTGTGGGTCTCATATCCTTTACACAGATTTTCAAGGGAATATCCTTTACAAAATAAGCCACAATATAGACGCTGAAGGTTACCACCCATCCCAATCCGGTGGCAACTGCCGCTCCCTTTACCCCCATCCTTGGGAAAAAGCCGATTCCGAAAATAAACAGCGGGTCTAAAATAATATTCACCACGCTTCCTGCCATCATTCCTGCCATGGTAAGTATCATATTTCCCATTGCCTGATAGATTTTCTCGAAGGTTACTGCCACAATCAAAAAGGAACACATCCCAAAAATAATATAGGAATATTCTTTTCCTGCCTGTAAAACAGTTTTATTGTCTGTAAACAACCGCAGATAAACCGGGGAAAACACCAATCCCAGAACGGTCAGCACCAGTCCGTGAAGGGTTCCTAAAAACACTCCCTGAGAAGTGGACACGTTGGCTTCTCTCTCCCTACCGGCTCCGAGGAAAAATGCAATCCGTGCATTCAGTCCCACTCCAAAGCCTACCGTCAGTGCCGTAATGAGATTTTGTAACGGATATACCAGTGAAACGGCTGTCAATGCATCCTCTCCCAACTTCGCCACAAAAATACTGTCCACAATATTATAAAGAGCCTGTATCAGCATGGACATCATCATGGGCAATGACATAGACAATAGTAATGGTAATATGGGTTTTTCTTTCATGTACTCCTGATTCATGGATTCCTCCTTGAAAAATCTGCTGTTTTTATAATTTCCACTTAAAAAGGACTATAAACCTACTGTTTGAATCAGAAACAGCAAAATTTATAGTCCTCTAAAAGACGGTTTTATTTTGTTTTATCTATCATAAGACATTTTGAGTCTTTTAGCAAGCCTCAATTTCTTTGATATTGCACCCATTTCCTTCCAAAAGATAGGTCTCATAACTTTCGCAATACGGACATTGCTTTCCGTGCTCCACCGTTGGGTAGGTTTTTCCACAGTTCTCACAATAGGTTACCGCCGGCATGATTTCTATCTTCAGATCGGAGTTTTTCATAATCTCTTCTTTTTTCCGGTAATATTCCCAGCAGTCCGTCAAAAACTCCGGTACAATCCCGCTTACCTCACCGATTTCCAAGGTAATTCCTCCGATTTCTGTCAGGTTGTTCTCCTCGGCAACTTCCTTAACGGTTTTTGCCATGTGAACTAAAATTCCTAATTCGTGCATATCTTACCTCAATTTATCTTATTTCTTGTTTTTGTTACCACTGAATGTAATCTTAATTTTACGTTTTGCAGCATAAGGAAGAATTGCTTTTAACTTATCTTCTGATTTCCACATATTACTGCACTCCGGAAGATCACGGCTTAAGTGGATTGCATCAAACTCACACTGTACGGTACACAGACCACATCCGATACACTTATTCGGGTCTACAACAGATGCTCCACAACCTAAGCAACGAGCTGCCTCTGTCTTAATCTGCTCCTCGGTAAAGGTGCTTCTTAAATCACGGAAGGTCTCCTGAGAAACTCCTGCTTTCTTGCCCGGTACCTGACGTTTTGCATTGTCAAAGGTCTCGATTTCAATGTTCTCTTTATCTAACTCGATGAACTGACGTCTGTCACGTGCAAGGGTTAAGCTGTGTCCCTTATGTACGAAACGATGCATAGATACACAAGCCTCTTTACCTGCTGCGATGGCATCGATAGCAAATCTAGGTCCTGTGTAAACATCTCCTCCTACGAAGATATCTTCCTCTCCTGTCTGTAAGGTCACTGCATCTGCTACTGCGGTATTGTTTCTGTTTAACTCTACCTTGGTTCCCTCTAATAAGTTGCCCCACTCAATAGACTGTCCGATGGAAAGGATTACGTTCTCACACTCTACAGTCTTCAGATCATTCTCATCATACTGCGGATTGAAACGGTGTTCCTCATCAAATACAGATACACATTTCTTGAATACTACTGCCTTTACTTTTCCGTTCTCGGTTAAAATTTCCTTTGGTCCCCAACCGCATCCGATTTCGATTCCTTCTTCTTCTGCCTCTGCTATCTCATCGTCTGCTGCCGGCATAATGTCACGAGACTCTAAACAGAACTGTGATACTTTTGCGGAACCGGAACGAAGTGCCATTCTGGATACGTCGATGGCTACGTTACCACCACCGATAACTACGGTGTTACCGGAAAGTGCATGAGCATCCTCTGTGATATTTGCTTTTCTTAAGAATTCTACACCGGTAATTACGCCTTCTGCGTCTTCTCCCGGAACTCCTGTCTTACGTCCGCCCTGGGCACCGATTGCTACATAGAATGCTTTGTAGCCCTGGTCACGGAGCTGCTGGATGGTTACATCTTTACCAACCTCTACGCCTAACTTGAACTCTACGCCCATCTGACGAAGTACATCGATTTCTGCCTCGATAACGTTCTTCTCCAAACGGAAGGATGGGATACCGTTCATCAGCATACCGCCGGCTCTCTCTTCTTTCTCAAATACAGTTACCGGATATCCTTTTTCTCTTAAATAGTAAGCTGCGGACATACCGGAAGGACCTGCACCGATGATTGCCATCTTTTCTTCAAACTGTTTTCCTTCGTGGTTTACAGTCTCAGGAATGAATCTGTTCTCGCTGTTTAATTCCTGCTCTGCAATAAATTTCTTGATTTCATCGATTGCCACTGCCTGGTCGATGGTTCCACGGGTACATGCATCCTCACATCTTCTGTTACAGATAGCACCGCAGACTGCCGGGAATGGATTCTCATGTTTGATTAACTTCAAAGCATCCATATATCTTCCCTGAGCTGCCATCTTCACGTAACCCTGTACCGGAAGGTGTGCCGGACAAGCAGTCTTACATGGAGCTGTACCGGTCTCATAGCAGTTAATCTTGTTGTTGTCACGGTAATCCGGGTCCCATTTCTCCGGTCCCCATTTGGTGTTGTCCGGAAGCTCATGTTTCGGATACTCAATTGGACCGTTCTTGGTGCAGAGCTTCTGTCCCAGTTTTGCAGCACCTGCAGGACAGACCTCTACGCAGCGACCACAAGCCACACAGTTTTCCGGCTGTACGCTGGCACGGTATGCGGAACGTGACATATTCGGTGTATTGAATAACTGTGATGTACGAAGTGCGTTACATACACCTACTGCACAGTTACAGATTGCAAAAATCTTATCCTGACCATCGATATTGGTAATCTGATGAACATATCCGTTTTTCTCGGAACGCTCTAGGATTTCCATTACCTCATCATAATCGATATAACGTCCTCTATTTGTTTCTACTAAGTAATCAGCCATATCTCCGACACCGATACAAAGCTCGCCTTCGATATCTCCGGTACCCTCACCTCTGATTCTCTGCTGTAAACGACAGGAACAAAGACCTACTGCATATTTATCTTTATATTTCTTCAACCAGTGGGAAATGTGCTCTACGCTGGCAGATTTCTGCTCTGCCGGAATAGCTTTCTCTACCGGGATAACGTGCATACCGATTCCTGCACCTCCCGGAGGTACCATAGGAGTTACTTTCTCCAACGGTAAACGAGCCATCTGCTCAAAGAAATCCGCAATTTCTGTGTGTTCCTCTACCTGTGCTTTGTTCATTACCATGAACTCTGCACATCCCGGCACGAACATCGGAAGTACATACTGTTTCTCATGTCTGGAGTTTTCCCAGTTATACTCAATCAGACCGATGATGCTCATCTCTTTTAATAATTCCTCTGTTCTCTCTACGCTCTTACCACAGCTTTTTGCAATCTGCTCCAAGGTTGCAGGTACACGTACCTTCATGGATAAAGCAACCTCTGCCATTTCATCTGTGACAACACTTGCAAGACCCCAGTACTCCGGATCGTCCACGGTTACTTTGTGACCGATTCGGTCTGTAATCTTCTGACCGAGCTTTAAAATCAGTTCTCTCTCTTCTGCCATTACTACATTCTCCTCTTAATCATTCCATTTTTTTACTTCAGTTCTTAACCAATCCGCCCACTCTTCAATTCCTTCACCTGTCTTCGCAGAAATCGGAATAATCTTAATGTTCGGATTCAATGCTTTGACTCTCTCTTCACATGCCTTTAAGTCAAAGTCAAAAAAGTCCATTGCATCTATCTTGTTTACCAACAGTACATCTACGATAGAAAACATCAATGGATATTTCAAAGGCTTGTCATCGCCCTCCGGCACGCTTAAAATCATAGCGTTCTTGGATGCTCCGGTATCAAACTCCGCCGGACATACCAGATTTCCAACATTCTCCAGTATGGCAAGATCCACATCTTCGCAGCCCAAGGCTTCGATTCCCTGTTTGGTCATTCCCGCATCCAAATGGCACATACCGCCTGTGTGAAGCTGAATAACTTTCGCCCCGGTTTCTGAAATGGTGGCTGCATCCACATCGGAATCAATATCTGCTTCCATGACGCCGATACGCATTTCATCCTTTAGGGCATGAATCGTTTGTCTTAAAGTAGTTGTTTTCCCAGAACCCGGTGATGACATCAGGTTTAACAGAAAGGTCTTATCCTTTTTCAAGTCTTCTCTCAAAAGGTCCGCCTGATGGTCATTGTCTTCGAAAACACTCTTCTTTATTTCCAACACACGAAACTTATCCAAAATCCTTTTCCTCCTTTATAATTTGCAGTTACAACCTTGCCCATGACCTATTTCTGGTCATACCAGTGGTACATAGACAGCTTTGACAAAATATTAACATGAATTTTGTCGATACGTCAAGATTTTCTCTATATTAAACTGCTTTTTCTCTATAATACCTATATTTTTCTCTTGAAATTCAGCAGATTCTACAATATAATTATATCTGGTATGTGGTTATACCACAAGCACAAGGGAGGTTTTTAAAAAATGGAATTTTCAAAATTAAACGCACCATCTTTAAAAGAGCTGTTTATTCAGGAATTAGAAAACATGATTCTCTCAGGAAAACTTCTCATAGGTGAGAAATTGCCTTCTGAAAGGGATCTGGCAGAATCCATGCAGGTAAGCCGTGCCGTTGTCAATTCCGGCATTTCGGAATTGGCCAGAAAAGGCTTTTTGATTATCAAACCCCGGGTAGGCACCTTTGTTGCAGATTACAGAAGAAACGGAACTATGGATACGCTGATGTCCATTATGAATTATAACGGCGGTATCCTGCGGGAAGCTGAGATACGTTCTATTTTGGAACTTCGAGTAGCTATGGATACTCTTGCCATTGAACTGTGGCTCCCAAAAGCCACTGCGGAGGAGCTTGCCCGTCTGAAAAGTTTTGTGGACGAATTAGGGAAAGCCGACTCCCCATCTGCTGCAGCCGCAGTTGCCTTTAAGTTTCAGCATGAACTGGCTTTTCTCTCCGGGAACACACTGATACCTTTGATTTTTTCTTCCTTTAAGGTTCCGGTTACCACTCTTTGGGAACGCTTCTGTCGCCTCTATGGTATTGAGGCATTGTATCTAAATGAGTTAACCCTTTACCATGCTTTTGAAAAGGGTGATTTGGAAGGTGCCATCCAATGGATTTCTACTTCCATTCAGGACACCATTGACGGAAAGCGACCAATCTACTATTAACCTCTTTCCAGAAAAATTGGGTTTACAGGATATTCAACAGTTTTTTCAATTCCTGTAAAACTCCTTCTTCTTTCATAGGCGGTGCCAGAAAACGTGCTGCATTGCGTACCTCTTCTCTGGCATCTCCTACGGCATAGCTGTAATGTGCCTGTTGAAACATTTCCAAATCATTGCTGTTATCCCCAAACACCATTGTCTCGTCTTTGGTTATCCCCAGATATTCCTGTACTTTTTTCAAAGAAACTCCCTTATTGGTTCCCATGTTCATCACATCCATATAAATTATCCCGGAACAGGAAACCTGAAGTCGGTCTTTCCACTTCGGTGTAAAATAATCTGCGGTGGCTCCCTCTGCATCTTCCGGATGGTAGACGGTCATTTTGATGCACGGCTCATCCAACGCCTCCAGCGAATCCACCATGACACATTTGTAATTCATGCTCTCTTTCATAACCCGGTACACATTCCTGTCCTTCTCTGTAAAATATGCAAGTCCTGCCACACAATATGCACATTCGCATCCATTATTCATTTTCCTTACATCTCTTACCAACTCATGGGAGGTTTCCAGACTCATCTGGGAAATATACAAATCCTTATTTTTCATCCTTACATGGGCACCGTTATCGGCAATATAGATTAACTGTTCCCCCAGAGAAGAAAACAGATGCTCCAATGCCGGATGCTGTCTTCCGCTGGCAACCGCGATTCGGATTCCCTTTTCCAGAAGCTGTTCCATCACCGGATAGTAATCCTTATGAATGGTCGGTGTATTTACCGGCCCCAGAGTTCCATCCACATCTGTAGCAATTAATTTTATCATCTTATCACCTCTTCTTATTCTAATTATAGCATACTATCATAGACTGTAAAAAACAGTTTTTGGAGTAATTATGTGCAGTATTTCAGGATTTTTCCATCCTTCCTCCGATTATCTGAATGACGAGGAATTTTATCGACAGATTCTGCATCGCATGATGCAAAGCTTACATCACCGGGGACCGGATTCCTCCGGCTGTCTGCTGAGCCGCCGCTGTGGTCTGGCTCATACAAGACTTTCCATTATAGATTTAAAAACAGGCTCCCAGCCTATGGAACGAAGGATAAGCGGCTATTCGTATCAGATTGCCTTCAACGGCGAAATCTACAACCTGCCGGATTTAAAAAACGATTTACTTTTGCAGGGCTGGAAGTTTCAAACCACCTCTGATACCGAGGTACTGCTTCTTGCCTTTTTGGAATACGGACCGGATTTTATCAAAAAAGTAGACGGCATCTTTTCTTTTGCCATCTATGATTCCCGGCACGAAACCATTTATCTCTTCCGTGATTATTTTGGAATTAAACCTCTTTTTTATACCTTTGCAGAAGATACTCTTATTTTTTCTTCTGAACTCAAAGGTCTTTTCTGCTTTCCCGGTATAGAGGCTGCGGTGGACAGTGACGGTCTGAATGAAATCTTTTCTCTGGGTCCTGCCAGAAGTCCCGGCAATGCCGTCTTCAAGAATATTCACGAATTAAAACCCGGCTATTATCTTGCATACAACCGTTTCGGCATCCATCTGACAAATTTCTGGCGTCTTTCTTCTATGCCCCACAGGGACAACTATGAAATGACCATTGAACGGACACGTTTTCTCTTGACCGATGCCATCAAACGTCAAATGGTATCTGATGTTCCTATCTGTACCTTTCTCTCCGGTGGCGTGGATTCCAGTGTGGTATCGGCAGTCTGTGCCTCGGAATTAAAAAAGGAGGGAAAGCCGTTAACCACCTACTCTTTTGATTTTGAGGATAATGATAAATATTTTCAATCCAACAGCTTTCAGCCTTCTCAGGATGCTCCTTATGTCAAAAAAATGGTGGAATTTCTGGACAGTGACCATCACTATCTGTTTTGCGACAATGAACAACAGGCAGATTTGCTCTACGAATCCGTAGATGCCCATGACCTGCCCTGTATGGCAGATATCGACTCCTCCCTGCTTTATTTTTGCAAGGAAGTCAGCAAACACCACAAAGTAGTCCTCACAGGCGAAAGTGCGGACGAGGTTTTCGGCGGCTATCCATGGTTCCACAAGGAAGAATTTCTCACAGGGAATACCTTTCCATGGACTCCTTTTCTGGACCCTCGCAAAAAGGTCCTTTCCGATGACCTTATCCGGCAATTGCACATGGATGAATATGTAAAACGCATTTACGACCAATCTGTTTCGGAAATCCCTGTCCTTCCAAGGGAAAATGAAACAGAAGCCAACCGCCGTCGGATTGCCTATCTGAATATCCGATATTTTATGCAGACCCTGTTAAACCGTATGGATCGCACCAGTATGCACTCCGGTTTAGAAGCAAGGGTTCCTTTTGCAGATAAGGCTCTGGTGGAGTATGTCTTCAACACTCCATGGGAAATGAAGGCAAAGGACGGAGTTGTCAAGAATGTCCTTCGTCAGTCTGCCAAAGGACTTTTGCCGGATGAGATTTTATTCCGCCGCAAAAGCCCTTATCCCAAAACCTATCATCCGGGATATGAACAGTTATTGTCTGACCGCTTAAAAGATGTGCTTTCCTCTTGTAATGCTCCGATTCTGGAACTGGTAGACAAAGAACGGGTGCTGCGTTTTCTGGATGCTTCCAAGGACTATGGCACTCCATGGTACGGACAGCTTATGGCAGGCCCGCAGATGACTGCATACCTGCTTCAGGTCAATTACTGGCTAAAAAAATATCACGTACATCTTCTTTTATAAAAAAAGCTGTGCACTGGCGGTAACCGCTAATGCACAGTTTTTCTCTTTTTTTATTTCTTTATGTCTTCACCGTCATCGGTTCTTCCTTTGGATTCCTCCATATGATCAATGACAATGGTTAAATTCTCCAAAGAAGCTTTAATGGAACGGTTGATGGTTCCTGAACTGGTTGCCAAATCTCCAACCTCTTTTGCTACCACGCTGAATCCTTTTCCGAATTCCCCTGCTCTGGCAGCCTCGATGGAAGCATTCAGACCCAAGATTCTCTGACGGCCTTCAATCTTATCCAGCTCACAGGATTTATCGTTAATCTCATGGATGAGGTTTGATGCCTTGTCAATCTCTTCGTCAAAGATTGCCAGCAAATCGTCATCCTTTTTCTTTACATACATGGAATTCACAACTGTGTTTACTACTTTTTCCAAAAGTCTTGCAGAAGCACGAATCTCATCCTCTGTTCTGACGGTAATATCTTTTAATGCCTCCAGATATTCGTCCGGATCAATTCCCAATTCTACTGCCAGATTTCTAAAATGCTCTTCATCCGGTGGATTCGGCAGAACCTGACCACCAACCAATTTACCGATGAACTGATCTCCGACTTTGATGTCTGCCGTAAAGTCTATCAGACCTGCATGGCAGAAGTAAACACCCTGTCCTTCCTGGTCACATTTTACACAACGACGCAGTCCTTCTTTTGTTCCTCTTGTGTACTTCATACAAAAATCTTTCCAGCCAATCGGGTCCATCATATATTCGCCTTTCTCATCTACGGCAATAATTCCGATTCCCGTTGCAGCTGACCAGTCCGTCAGGATTTCAATCAGTAAATCCATATCAAAAAAATCCGAAATATTCATATTTTATCCTCCGTCCTTATGCAATTATCTGTCTTTACTATACCTTACTTTTCCAGCTATGCCTAGCATATTTCTTCAAAAAAAACATGCCTGCTTTCTTTTTTCACATTTTGTCGTTTTTTAGGCATGTTTTTTGTGCAATTTGCATATTTACTTTTACAGCAAAGACTATCTATTTCTTCTCAAAACGGAGATTGTACCATTGGCTGAAGCTGCTTTCCCGTCAATGCCGCCTCAATGGTTTCCGGTATCAATTCCACATGGGCAATCATTGACTTTGGCTTCTTCTCGTAATTGTCCTGTCCGAAAGGAACAAAGTACACATTTTTCATATTCGCCAAGTCTCCGATGTTTTTGAAATTCATCCCCAAAGCATCGTTGGTGGATACTGAAATTACCAGTGGTTTCTCATTTCTCAGATGGGCTTTTGCCGCCATCAATACCGGTGTATCGGTAATGCCGTTGCAGAGTTTTGCCATAGTGTTTCCGGTACATGGTGCAATGACCAATATATCCAGATATCCTTTTGGTCCAATGGGTTCCGCTTCCGCAATGGAACAGATTCCTTTTTTCCCGGTAATGGTTTCTATTTCTTCCCGGAAATCCTGAGCTTTCCCGAAACGGCTGTCAATCTTTTGTGCATTATCTGAAAATATCGGTATGACCTCCATACCCTTTTCCACCAGTTCTTCTATGACTTTTTTTATTTTTTCATAAGTACAAAAGGATCCGGTTATTGCAAAACCGACCTGACAGCTTTTCTTGTCTTCCATAATTTCTCCTTTTTACTTACTTTTTTGCACGATATATTCTGCTAATATCCTTGCCGAGGAAAGGGGTGCGTATTTTCCCGGAAGTCCGGGACAGAGTTTCGCACAGATTCCATGCTCCCGACAATAGTCGTAATCCACACCGCCTCCTGAGGCAATATCTATAATCACCGCATTTTTTCTTAATTGTGCAAGTATTTTTCCATCCAATATTTTTTTCGGAATAGTCTGAAACAGATACTTATAATTTTCCATATTTTCCAGTTCTTTGACTGTGGAAAATCCACGGACTTCCGCCTGTGTCTTTCGCACCGGATCTTTCTCATAGACAGTGACGGTACTGCCCATTCCCCTCAGCTTATCCGCCAGAACGCTTCCGCATCTTCCATATCCCAAAACCAGACTGCTGCCACCTTGGAGGTTTTCCTTACCGTTCAATATTGCTTCCGCAATAGCTCCCTCGGCAGCGGCAACGGCATTTTTTATGGCAACTTCTTCTTCCAACATATAGGCATGACAACTGGCTCTCTTTTCCCTACAGACCGTTTGGAATGTCCGGGGAAAGGTTCCTGCAAAAATATGCTGTCCTGCTCTGATATGACCACTGATGTTCTCAAAGGGAACCTCTCCGGTTACCACCGGCAGCAGGATAATATCCCATGTTTCTATTTTTTGTCCTTCTATTTTTTCTTGGAGACAAACCTCATATCCTGACTCCCGCATTAACTCCGCCAGATACTCCTGTCTCATATCCTGATTTCGGATACACAGTACCGTTTTTTCCATCAAAAAACGCCTCCTATGGTTTCATTATATGTAACCATAAAAAAGGCGTTCCTGAAATTAATTGTTTTCACAAAGATGTCCGCAATTCTCATCATGCTCTCCGCAGGTATGACCCTGTTCATGATGATGGTTGCACACCGTATCCGGATTGTAATTCAGCTTATTTTCCAAAAATGCTTCCACTGCTTCGTCTGCATTTCCTGCTGCTCCCGGATATAAATCGATGCCACACTGTGCCAATGCTATTCTGGCACCTCCGCCGATTCCTCCGCAAATCAGAACATCCACATTCTTATCCACCAGAAATCCTGCCAATGCACTGTGACCGCTTCCGTTTACCGGTTCCTCTTTGGTTTCCGTGATGTTACCATCCTCTACCGTATAGGTTTTAAACACCTGACAATGTCCGAAATGCTGATAGATTTCTCCGTTTTCATAGGTAACTGCTATCTTCATTTTTCCTGCTCCTTTTTCCTGCATTCTTTTTTACAGCCGTTACATTCTCTGCCGCATCTGCCACAACAGTGGGCTGCTTTCTCACAGAGTTCATAGTTCCCGCCTGCAATCACAAGACGCTTCCCACCAATCAAAGCCTGTGCAATCTTATTTCTTGCCTCTTCATAAATGGATGTCACTGTGGTTCTCGCCACATTCATCTGAACCGCACATTCCTCCTGTGTCAACCGCTCGTAGTCCAATAAACGAATGGTTTCCAGTTCATCAATCCCCAACTGAACAGTCTCTGCACCCTCTCTATTCAAAGGAGCAAATTCATATACTTGGGGCATTGCACAGATTCTCCGACATTTTTTTCCTCTTGGCATATTCCACCTCTTGTCTGCTTCTATTATAGCTCATTTCTGACATATGTCAATATAATCTCTATTTCTTTGCCGGTATTTTCTTGTCCATTTTCAGAATATGATTAATCAGCCAGCCTGCCAGGAAATCAATCAATTCTCTCAGATATCCCTCCTGATCTCCGTCCACGGCTTCTAAGTTTACCTCATTCAATCGGTCTACAAATGCCTGATGTGCATATATCTGAGCCTGAAGTCCCTCATAATCCACGCTCTTCATGTATTCCTCTTCATCATGGAAATGCAAAATCGTATAATCCTTCAATTCTGCTATGATATTTTTAATTTCATCATATTTATCGTTAAACAGAATGTCATTGGTCAGTGCATCGGTCTCCCTGATAATCTCAAAGAGACGTCTGTGTTCCTTATCTATCAAATCTATACCGGTTTTATATTTGTCTGTAAACGCATATGGGTCATTCTCCTCTACCGGTGTCATTTTACCAATCATAATATCACTGCCCAAAATATGATGGTATAACCAGCGGGAAAGGTATTCCAAAATCTCTTCCAGAGTTTCTTTTCCGTTTGTCTCGTCCAAGGCTGACAAATCAAAACTATTTACTTTTTCCGTAAATGCCGCATGCTCTTTTCGCTGTCTGGACAACTCCGGATCTTTTATTTTTTCCATGTACTCTTCTTCATGGGCAAAATGTGTTGCCGCATATTTTTTCAATGCTGCCAACAGGTTCTTGGCTCCTGCCGCCGTCTCTGCCGAATTTCCCAAAAATCCAAAAGCTTCATTTATCAACTGAAAAAGCTGACGATGCTCCTGATCTATCGCCTCTATGCCTGTCAAACAATCTTCTGTAAACTGATACATATCCTCATCCCTTTCTGTATATAATGCCGTTTCCGTGTTCTCTTATGATTGTTTTATTATACCATTGGTGTGGCTCTCCTTGCAAGAACGGGAGGCGATTGCTTCCTTCTTTTGCAAAATAATCTTCTATTCTTGACAATTCTTTTTTTCTTATGCTAGAATACCAAACGGAACAAATTACATAAAATGCAATGAACGACACACGTAGCACTGATATGGTGCGTAAATCTGATTACGGAACATTATTTTCGAATTAGATGATACGTGTGTTTTTTTGTGTTCAAAGAAAAGGAGGGCTTACTATGCCTAAAAATCAATTGGAGCGAATGTTTTTCGCTTTTATAACTGTTGTGATTACCGTACACGCCTATGTTTTTTACAGCCTGTACGTGGTTAACGGACACACACTGATGAGTCTGAATGATACCTCTACCGTCCTGGGTGCTATCAACCAACAGGGCGGCGTCTATATGCTTGGACGTTATCTTCCAATCTGGTGTGTAGTTTTGGTAGAGTTCTGTCTGGCTTATGTTTTGGAAATCTTCATGGGCAGTCCCTGTTCTTTCCGACTGGCATCCAAGGTCTTTGATCCGCAGACTTCTCATCCCATGCATTTTGAATCTGCCATCATCTGTGCAACGGTAGCTCTTATGTGCCCTGCCATGAGTTTTCTGGCGGCTATTTTATACTATCCTTACTATGCCGGTTTTCATTTCGTCACACTTCTGGCAAACTGGCTGAAGCTTGTATGCTTTAATTTTCCTTTTGCTTTCTTTACACAGCTTTTCTTTATCCAGCCTCTGGTAAGAACTATTTTCCGCTTTGTATTCCGCAGGGGAAAAACGGAGCAGGTCTAATGCCTGCTCCTGCTATTTTTATTCTTTTTCTTTTTTTCTTTTTACCAATTTTCTTATCAGCAAAATAATAAGCACGATAACTACAATCACTGCCACCACAGCACCAATTATAATCGCTGTATACTTATTCGGATTTTTTACCAAATCCCCGATATCCTTACTGTCTTCCACCACTTTTCTTCCCTGTGGCTTGCGATATTCTTCCGGTACGTCGGCAATACCGTCTCCGTCACTGTCCTCAAAGGACTCCATATAGCCGGCAATTGCCTCCCACGCTTTTAATTCCTTTCCGTTTTCCGTGATGATTACATCTTCAAAATCTTCTATCGGCGTTCCGTCCTCGTATTTTGGCACAATGGAAAGAATTCCATGGGAAGCATCGGTTACCGCACTGAGCATCTGTCCGCTATACAGGTCTGCCACTACCCGGTATAGTTTGTCATCCTCCAACTCTATCTTGTTTCCATCCATATCCACCAGGTATGAATCCGTTACTTTATTCAGAATCATGCGGTTTGGATTAAAGTTGAAATTCAGTCCGCTCATATAGAGTCTTGCAGTGGTCATAAAATCAGAAACCGAAGCATCAATTTCAGCCGCAGTCTTCAATTCCTCTCCGGTAAGGTACACACTAATCAGCGGATATCCCGGGACACCGTCTGCTCCGATTCCCAGCGAAAAGGAATTAAACACACTTTCTACCGTAATATCTCCTACTGCATAAGTATCACGGATGGTTCCGCTGGGAACCACCGCAACGTCCACCGGTTTTCCGTCATAATCCTCCGCATTCGTTACCGCATATCGATAAGCATCTGACATAATATTTCCCAGATTGTGTTCTGTGTGTTCATATTCCAAATCATACAGACTACTGAATTCAATGGTATTCCTTGCCAGCACCTGCTTCTGGGTATATCCAAACTGTGACAGATATTCGCTGTCCACAGCCTCCATAAAGCCGTCCACCTTGGTCTGGGTTGCCTCATCCGCCGGAATAGAGGTGGTAATCGGAATCAATTCATATTCCTTCATTTCCCAACGGCCATCCCCTTTCTGCTCCATGGACATGGAACCGATTTTCTTTGCATATTCTCCGGTGGAAACAATATAAGTATCTCCGTGTACAATCGGTTCATCCAAATCCGTATGGGTGTGTCCGCTGACAATCAAATCCAACTCCGGCACACTTTTTGCAAGGATTTCATCCTCTGATTTATCCTCATCCTCCCATGTTCCGCTGTGGGAAACACAGACAATCATATCCGCCTTCTCTTTTGCCTGAATCTCTTTTACTGTTTCCTTCACCGCCTCTACCGGGTCCTGAAACAGCAATTCACAGGTTGGTGCACAGGCAAGGGCGTCTGTTCCGAAAACACCGATGACCGCTATGTTAACATCTCCCTTTTTCAACATTACATAGTCTTTTATACCATAGTCTTCAAAACCCTCTGCAATCAATTTCTGTCCGTCACTCAATCCCTTTTCTTCCATGGCATCCCAATCCACATTGCAGAGTACCAGCTCCGGCAGCTTGTCGCCGCTTGCCGCTGCACTCTCCAGCATATTGGCAAGTCCTTTGGAACGATAATCAAACTCATGGTTTCCCAGAGTTGTAACGTCACAGCCTATTTCCCCCAACATGCGAATCTCCGCTGCTTCACTCTCATAGACCGTCTGCACCAATGTTCCCATGGAAAAATCTCCGCCATCTAAAACCAAGGTATTTGGATTGTCGGCTTTCTTTTCGTCAATAACCGTCTTAATCCGTGCAAATCCACCTACCTCACTTTTTTCACCGTCTACGATGGTTGTAAAACTGTTCAAATGGGAATGTGTGTCATGGGTAAATATTACATCCACTTTTTTTCTTTGTTTTTCTGCCTGCACAGTAAACCCTCCCAACATTGGAATTATCAATGCCGCCGTCAGCAGAATTGCTAATGATTTGATTCTTTTTTTCATGAGAATCCCCCTTTTGCTACCTATTCTTCTGTTTTTCTTTTATAAATACCAGCTTCTGCTTTTGAGAAAGTTCCTCGCGATAGATATATCCCAATCCCGAAAATTCTTTGACCTTCTCCACATCATTGATTTCGTGCTGTGCCAAGAAGCGTACCATCTCGCCTCTTGCCATCTTTGCTAAAGTTCCCTTCTCGATAACTTTTCCCTCTATTATCTCCCCGAAAACCACTTCTATCATTTCCACGTCCGATGCCAGATGTTTTTCTACTGCCTTGCTATATTCCTTTGACGCCAGATTCAGAATTAGGTTACTTTCTTTTTGAAGCTCCTGTGCCAAATCTGCTCCCCAGTATTCATACAGATTCCCGTATTCCCAATTTGAAAATTTTGTCTGCATTTCCAGACGATAGGGAATCACCCCGTCAAAAGGCCGCAAAATCCCATAGAATCCCGATAAAATCCGCAGATTCTTTTCTATGTATTCCAACCCCTGTTCTTCTAAAACCTGAGGTGCCATGTATTTATACTGAATTCCCTCATAGGCAAGAATTGCCGGTGTCAGATTCTGTGTTAAATCCATTCCCTTTAACCGTTCTGCATTCTGCTGTGCAATCTTATCACTGCATTTCCACATTTTTTTTAATTCTGGATACGACAGACTCTGTAAATACTCCGCCAGTATCTCTGCCTTAGACAGATAGCAAGGCATTCCCTGGTATGGTAAAATATTCGGTTCTATATTCATCTTTTTTGCCGGTGAAATGATAATTTGAAAATTCAAGGACATAATTTCCTCCGTCTCAGATAAAACAGTATATCACATTATTTTTGTTTTTACGAGGCTTGACAGAGAGATTTTTTAGTTTATCCAAATCCATAAAATTCCCAAAACCGGAAGCAGGATACCCGGCAGATATCCCAGTAAAAAGGAAAGTCCCTGATGCATAATCTGATTTTCTGACTCACTGGCGTAATCGGCATATTTCTGATTTACACGAAGTCCCCACCATGCACTGAATACGGCATAAATAGCAGGAATCACAAAGAACAGAACCGATTGCCACACTTCTACCGGAAAAGAAACTGACAACATGGCAGCACTGAGAATTACCATAGGAATCGTAACAGTTAGATTTAATCTCATTTTTCCACTATAAGTTATCTTTTCTTCCATCGGCATGGTCTGGGTAATCCAATGACGTTTTCCTTCCATCGAAACGGAACAGTAACTTGTACAGCTCATTCCCACAAATACACAAAGCACCAGAGGTACACACATTGTAATCTTAGGCAAATACTCCATCACCCCAAACATCCGACAAAGCGGGTTTGCTCCCTTTATCAGCACAAAGGCAGAAAACAGAAGAGATAGAATCACTCCTGTCATGGATTTCACCATGTATGATTTTGAATGGAGCCATTGCTTTACTTCTTTTTTATATAAAGCTTTTTTTAAATTCTGCTGTTCCAGATTTTTAAATTGATAAGATTGATAATTTACCGGACTTTTCAATGCCAAAATTAATTCCTGATAGCTCATACTCAAAAAGAACACGAAAAACAAATACCATATTACGGATATCAGTACAAACAGAAATACCCATGCCCCGTTTTGTTCCACAATTCCATTCTGATAAAACGCCGCCAATTTATAATTCCCTGTTATTTCTGCTATAATTTCCTGACACAGGCTTTCATTATTTTGATTGGTTTCTTTTAACAGAACTTCTCCCACTCTGGCTATGGTATGTAAAATTAAAATGATAATCCCGGTAAATATTCCCATGGATATTAGAGATTGAATCAAATTGCTGTTTTTAGATGTGGATAAGAAAATAGCAATTACCATTCCTATAAGTGCTGCAATTCCGCTTGCCGGAAGACTTGTCAACAGCAACCCCAAAATCCACAATGCCCAAAAACCTCCGCTTACAGATGTATACATTCCATACACAATCCCCATTGGCACCACTGCAATCATGGCATAAAAAGTATTTTTCAAATATAGTATTAAAAATAATACTGCCACCTGAGAAATTGTAGAAAAAGGCATAGACATTAAAAATTCCGCATCTTCATTTCCCGAAAGCATTTCATTTATTTTTAAAATAGTTACCACCAGACTGATAATGCTCCCCACTACATAAGAAGTTACCGGTAACAAATTTGCGAATCCACTTTCTGCCAATTTTAAAGCCACACCGTATGCTATGCCCACGCTTATCACAAACAACAGAAACATAATCACACCATGTATGTATTTTGATATTTTCTTTTTCTGATTTTTTTCGTATTTTGTGGCACTGATTCCAAACAGTTCATCCAACCGGATTCTAAGCAGCAAACATAATTTACTCATGGGCATCCTCCAGATTCCGCAAAAAGACTTCTTCCAGAGATTCCTCTTTTGTCAATTCTGCCACTTTCCCGCTGACTACCAGATTCCCGTGATCCAACATTCCAATTTTATCACAGAGCTTCTCTGCCACTTCCAACACATGAGTAGAAAAGAAAATTGCACTTCCTTCTTGGCATAAGTCCCTCATACACTGTTTTAAAACAGCGGAGGCTTTCGGGTCCAACCCCACGAATGGTTCATCTAAAACCAGTAATTTAGGTTGGTGTACCAGTGCACCGATTAAAGCTACCTTCTGTTTCATTCCATGGGAGTAAGAGGAAATCAAATCTCCCAACTGTTCTGTAATCTCAAAGGCATCCCCGTATTTTTTCACACGTTCTGTCCGTTCTTCTGAAGATACTCCAAATACATCTGCAATAAAATTAATATATCCGATTCCGGTCATATATTCGTACAAATCAGGATTATCGGGAATATACGCAGTCAGCTTCTGACCTTCTTTTCGGTTCGTAATCACAGACTTTCCCATGATGCGGATATCTCCTTTCCGAACCGGAAGAATTCCCACGATTGATTTAATAGTGGTGGATTTTCCTGCCCCATTGTGACCAATGAATCCGTATATTTCTCCCTCTTCCACACTCAGCGAAATATTATTTACTGCTTTTTTCTCGCTGTCATATATTTTTGAAAAATTCTCAATTTCTAACACTTTTGACATGATTTTTTCTCACTTTCATCTCTGTATTTACATTTTAATCTTTTCCTTTGATATCGAATAATTGTATAAATATTACCATATTACCTGTCAAAAAGAAATGGTTCTAAAATAAAGTGTTGGAGAAAAGAATTTTTGTCATCTATAATTACTTTTTTCTCAACAAATAAAAGGACACTTTCCGGTAATTGCTTACCGAAAAATGTCCTATACATATCATAACTTTTATAAAATAAGCTTTTCTTGATATAATTCATTTCCGAAAGATTATCTCTTTGTTAACGTTTTGATAGCTTGAAAAGCCCTGAAATAGGGGATTTGTTGGTAGCAGTGTTGCATATGTGTTTTATGCGCAGGACTGCCCATACATTCCCAGAGCTACTTATAATTTTAACAAAGAAAGGACAATCATTATGAAAATACATTTTGCTTACTACAACCAATACAAGAACGGAATAGATATTGCTTTTGCAGACAATACGCTACTCTTTCTCTCCTGTGCAGAAGCTGAAAAGAATCTTCACACTACTCCAAATTCTCAAAGGCTTATTGATAATCTTGCAATTGATGAACCACTCAAATATGCTGCACTGGCTCTTGACGGTGAGTTACAGGCATGGGCTGATGCTATGGATGAGGACTGGAGTCCATAATAAGCTATAGTGATTTCACTCTTTGATATAAGTTTAGCAATTCATTGATATCCATATCCAAAATCGGTTCATACATAAAAGAGTTTAAATGTATATTCTCCGGCGTCATAATGTTAACTTCATCCAACATCTTCACCTTTTCATAATTACCAAATTGCGAATATGCATTATACAATTCACGCGTTTGATTCGAACATTGTTCTAAAAATAACTTAAAATCATTATTAGTTCCAGATACAATATTATGACGGACTTTCCAAGTTATTGTTCCTGAATAATTATCTATTTCTTCAAGCATGAACACTTCAGCTTTATGCCGTATTGCAATTGCTAAGATTATTTTATTTTCTAAATCAACATCTTGGTCACTAATTGCATCCGCAACATCATAAACTTTATCCATCACTTTATCTGATAAAGTAATATTTTTAAATCTTTCAGTTCCCAAATATGCTTTATATAGTTTCTTAAGGGTATCAAACGTTATGTTATTAGTATTATTTTTCTCATGCAGTAAATGAGTAAGTAACAGGTAGTCACTATCAATCCCTGCAATTCCGCCTACATTTTTATCTTCTCCATATTCAATTAGATTTCTTACAAATGGAATAAGTGCTACAGTATTTTTTAAAATCAAATTATTCTTCCATGCGATAAATGGTTTATCTTGATATTTTTCTTCTTTTAATTCTATACTATTTCCAACACGTTCAGCAGACAATCTATCTCTTCTATTTAATCCCAATCGCATTGATACTGTACGATAAAAATCGAAATTATGAGATAGAATAATTAATCGAAAATTTGGATTTGTGGACATTTCTCGTAAATATTCTACAATGGCATATTTATTTTTATAATCAAAAGAATCTGCTATATCATCAATAATGAATAGCATTTCCTTGCCCGTCGATTTAATTCTTTCTATATCAAATATGATATTTAACAGATATAAGGCTCGTTTTTCCCCTTGGCTTAAAACGTCAATATTTTCTAATTCACTTCTATCCATTTTAACGACTTTTTGATCTCTCTTAAACGAAAATTGAATTCTAGGAATACTTTCCCCTATTATTGATCCCTTCATATTGGATATTTCCATTTTATAAGGAACTGTAAATCTTTTTTCAAATATATTTAACGCATTTTTCCAAGGCGTATCGTCTAAATTAATAGCACTAATTTCTGATTCTAGTTTGTGGTATTCAGTTAATAACTCTCCAAAAGCATTACCTTCACTTTGTATATATGATAGCCATAACTGCACTCTCAATATATCCAGTTTTTCCTTCTTAAAATATCTTATAATCTCTGGATTGTTTTCGATTACATCTTTCAATATCAGTCCTTTTGCATCACTTAGCATCTTCTCAATCTCAGAAAAAACAGGAACCATTTTAATTTTATCTTCAATCTCTTTTATTTTCGCTTTCAATTCCTGTGATTCTTTTATTTCAAATCCACCGTCAAGAAAAAGATGATTATTTTTCACAAAAAAACTATCATTTTCTAATGATTTTGTTATATTCTTTAGCTTAGGTAGAGTAAAGTTTCCTTTTTCCAAAAATTCAAACTCAGAATATATCTCATCACTTTTCTTACAAAATTCCTCTATCTTTTCTTGAAACTCTGTTGAAATAATCTTTTTAATAACAGAATCATCAAATATACTATTATACTTAATAGCTGCACAAAAATAATCTATTGTCATTTCATTTAATGCACTTATATTCAACAAAAAACTATCCTCATCAAAGCCAAAATCTTTTACTATTTGAGGTTCTAACTCATATACTTTCTTTCCCATAGAAGTTTTTACTACTTTGAGTCCTGACATTTTCTCTAAGTTTTTCAAAAACTTATCTTTTAGTTTTAGAACGTTTGATATTCTTACCTTTATAGTATCATCAACTAAAAGTGAAGAAATACTATTAGATTCATAAAAGCTCTCAAACGACTTAATTACAAACACATTGTCTTTTGATAAAGCAACTCCATCTGCCTCAACATCCACAACACCATTTAAATCAAAAATTTCATCCTTAACATCTGATATTTTTCCATCTTGCAGTTTCTTAAATGTTTTCGAAAAAGAGGTTTTCATCAAGCCATTTCTTGCATATACACAAATTGCATTTGTTTCAGCAAAATCGAACTCATGATGTAATTCTTTAATTCCATAGCAATTTTGCAGATTACATGTTATCTTTTCCATGATATATCCCCCTATACAAAAAGATTTTTCATAACTCCATTCTCCATGTCATCAATACTGAAAATCGTATCCATAACCTCGAATGTCTCTCTTAGATTACCTCTAGCACTCTTCCAACCTATTCCGTCAGTAAACCACACAAATGTAAATCCATCTATAGTATCAGCCTCCTGTGAAAGCATCTTATAACTTCGTGCAGTTTCGTTAAGCTTCGATCCACCGCCACCATAGAAGTTTGTTTCAATAGCATAAATCATCTCATCTGTCTTAATCACAAAATCAAATCTCTTTGCAGCTTTGCCCTGATTTGAAAGTGCGGATAAATCAATATTCCATTTAGCTTCAATGTCCTTCAAATACATTTCTTTGAAGTAATTCACATTCTTCTTAAATCCTGCTGCCACAATATACTTTTCAACCAAATCTTCCATTTGGTGTCCACCTCGATTTTTACGTCCATTGGAATCCAATCCTGTTTCAATTCCCAATGCATAATCAACTAGGTTATTCACAAGATGATTTGCAATCATATCAAACAAGCCTGTTTTACGCATAAAAACCTTATATTGCTCTACATCATAATTCATAGTTTTGAAATTATATAAAAATGCACCATCTTCATCCTGTGCATAAATTTCATTGCCACGAACTGCAAGCAATAATGGAATACATTTTAATGTTTCTGGATACTTTTTTACTATCGCTTCAAATTCTTCTTCAATGTTCTTGGAACCAATAAGTGAATTTAATATATTCAATTCCACCTTGATTTCTTCAACATTCTTAACAACCTTCTCAAAATCTATGTAATAATCGTAACTAGAGATACTAGCACGAAACTTACTAAGCCATTCATCAAAATCTCTCATCTATCAATGCTCCTTTATAGTAATATCTATTTTATCTTCAGAAAATTTCCAAATTGCCTTACATGGATTGTACGAACCATCCTCAGCAATTAATCCAGATTCCTTATACAAATCTGTTACGCCTGCAAGATATCCTCTATTCTTTGCTACCGTTAATTCTTTAGGTGACAGTCCATTAAATATCACCTTAACTTTATGTGCATCATCTGGTAACAGATTTGTAATAGCTTTTGGTAATCTTAATATTCTTGCTCGAATGTCATTAGCCGAAATCTGTTTATCTACAACCAACTTAACCCCTTCATTTGTTTCATCTATTGTTCCATCTTCTTTTACCAAATCATCTGCTTCATCCTTTAATGCATCCATTGCATTTTTACTGAATACAGGTGTAAATACAAAACCAATCTCGTTATCAATGCAGCTTTCAACAAGTGATTTTCCATCGATAAGAATTATCGGACGTGATGGATCTGCATCTACAAATTCTTCTGTCTTTTTTGAATAATTTGCAGTTGTAATAAATATCCCCTTACTACCCGAAGGCATCACGCCTCTAAGTGCCCTGATTTTTTCAATAGGAATTGTCGTTCCTGGTTTATTTCTCTTTGCCTGAACAAAATAATCAACAGCATCTGCCCCAGCAAAACCACCAACACCATATCTTACAGCCTCCAAGTCAATTCCGCCATCCGAAGAACGCTGTGTGACAACAACCTCATCAAGACCAATCTTTTCAAGATACACTTTTAAAAATTCCTCAAATGCATATCCACTTTCAAAATATCCATAAAACTGTTCCAAAAACTCACTTATCTTCTCATCAGATATTTCAATATTCTTTCGCATCTCCGTAAATCTTCTCCAATCTTCTCTTGGATATCTCCAAGTATTTTTCATTTACGTCTATTCCAATAAATTTTCTACCAAATCGTATTGCCTCCACTCCGGTAGTTCCCGAACCGCAAAAAGGATCTAGTATTACTTGTCCTTCTTCTGTAGATGCTAATACAATTCTCTCAAGCAAATATTCCGGCTTCTGTGTTGGATGCTTACCCGCTTTCTTTTCAGAAGGCTTTGTTAATGCACCTACCCATACATCCTTCATTTGCTTACCACCGTTATCTTCTTTCATTTTCTCATAATTAAAAAAATGCCGAGACTTCTTATCATTCTTCTTTGCCCATAGAATGGTTTCCGTAGAATGTGTAAAGCATCGACATGCTAAGTTTGGTGGTGGATTTGTTTTCTGCCAAGTTATGTTATTTATTATTTTGAAGCCTTCCTGCTCCAATGCCATACCAATCGAATATATATTGTGTAATGTGCCTGATATCCAAATTGTACCATTTGGCTTTAATACTTTTTTACATAACCTAATCCACTTTCTGTTAAACTTGTGCTTATCATTCACACTGTTTCCACTTTCTGAAAGTTTATCCCATGAGCCTTTATTTACTGAAACCATCTTGCCACCCTGACAGGTAATCCCATCATTACTCAAAAAATATGGTGGATCTGCAAATATCATATCCACAGATTCCGGTTCCATTTTTGTTAGAATTTTAAATGAATCACCCAATACTAATTGCGATTCCTCTGTCTCGAAATATAATGGCACTTTCTTTATAAATAAGTTTTCCATTACTTCGACTCCTTTAATAATTACATATGATTACCTCTTCGCCAACCCTGTTAGATGCATCCGAATTAATCATACGTTTCACACTTACAACATCTATCTTATAACCTTTATTTCCATACAACTCCTTTATAAAATCTGTATTGTGATTTGTCAACATACAATAACAACCTCTGGCTGTTAATTCATCATAAAGTCTTGCCAACCGTCTATGACTTTCTATATCAAAACCTTCTTTTGTATAGGACTCAAAAGACGTTGGATTTAATGGTGCATACGGACTATCGAAAAATACAAAATCACCTTTTTTTGCATTTACACAAGCTTCTTCAAAATCACCACTCATTATGGTTACTCCTTGTAAATATTTTGAAATTCCCATAATAAGTTTCTCATCAACAGAAACCCTTCTACTTTGATTATATGGGACATTAAAAAGACCTTTACCATTTACCCTGTACAAACCGTTAAAACAATGCTTATTGATAAATACAAACAATGCAGCTAATTCTACATCATACTCCGACTTCATCATTTTATCATTATAACGTTCACGAAGTGCATAATAATACGCCTTTCCATCTTTCCACATCCCACTATCAAGCTCATTGACCGCTTTGAGAAATGTTTCCGGTTCATCGCAAATCTTTTTATATGCATTAATCAATGCCTTATTAATATCATTTATCCATGCCTTTGCTGGTAATAACTCGAACATAACTGCTCCTCCACCTACAAACGGCTCATAATAATTATTATACTTTTCAGGCATTCTCTCCTTTATGTCCGAAATCAACTGACGTTTTCCACCAGCCCATTTCACAAAAGGTGTTATTTTGGATTTACTCATTGAGAGTCCTCTTCTCTATATCCACAAAGGGACATTTTTTTACATATTTATTATACTTATAAACAAACAAAATAACAACTAAAACCTTTGTCTTCTTAAATTAATTTATTTTTGAAAAATAAATATATATTCATGTGCCAACATTAAAAAACTCTTGTCTCGTTTTTCCCAATAATCTGTAGAAAAACAGTTGTGCTGTTCTTTTATGATAATTTCTTTATTTGAAAAACCTGCTTGTAGAAAACATTCCATCGTACGAAATCCTAGCGGAATCACTTTTCCATGCTTCCTTATATCCCCCATCATCACAGCACACATTTTCTCTTCTTTTAATACACGATATGATTCTATAGCAACTTTCTGCATTTTTTTCAAAAAATCATCTGTATCAAGCAAAGATACATCTCCCTGTAACCCTTTACTATATTTAATGATATTCGCATATGGTGGATGCATACAAATAAAATCCATACGACTATTTTTTATAAAATGCAAATCCGTCGCATCTCCGTTTCTTATATATATTTTTGAACTTGTATCACATTGGAATTGTAAATTTGTTTCAGAAATTGAAACAGATTGCGGATTGATGTCAACACCTACCGCATGACGATTGAGTAGCTTTGCCTCTACTAAGGTTGTTCCACTACCCATAAATTGATCTAAAACCCAGTCTCCTGGCTTTGAATAACGAAGTATCAGATTCCTTGGCACATATGGAGACCAATTGCCTCTGTACCTACCCGAGTGAGTTGCCCAACTTCCTCTATCTGGAAATGACCAGACCGTTGTTGGTTCAAGCTTAAAATTATTGGGTTGTAAACTTATAAGACATTCCTCCTTCTCTATATTACTCATATCATTGTAACTTATATCTTCATAAAAATCCACTTCAATCTCTTTGACTATAAGTGAATTTGTATTAAATACATCTCATGAGATAATATTCACAAATAATGAAAGCGGTATTCCTATGCATTTCAATAACAATACTGACCTATATCGTGTTATAGGTACAAATATAAAACATTATAGAGTTCTGCCGGATACTCTCCTAAAACAATTCCAGCAGATTCCTTCCACCCACCACAAACTGTTTCATAAAATTGTATGCCTTATGGCTGCATCACCATCGGAGCCTCTCATCATATTATAGAACTATTCAGCAATCTCCATTTTCTTCTGCATCTTAGTTTTCATGAATTTAAACATAGAAAAACCCTTGATTTCTCAAGGGTTTTTTCAATATCAATTTTCTTCCTATTATCTCTTTGAGAACTGCGGAGCTCTACGAGCTGCTTTAAGACCGTATTTCTTACGCTCTTTCATACGAGGATCACGTGTTAAGTATCCTGCTGCTTTTAAGGTTGGTCTGTAATCTGCATCTACCTGAAGTAATGCTCTGGCAATACCGTGACGGATTGCTCCAGCCTGACCTGTGTATCCACCGCCTTTTACGTTTACTAAAACGTCGAATTTGTCAGCTGTCTCTGTAGCAACCAACGGCTGGCGAACGATAACTTTTAAAGTCTCTAATCCTAAATATTCATCAATGTCTCTTTTATTGATTGTGATTTTACCTGTACCCGGTACTAAATATACTCTGGCAACAGATGATTTTCTTCTTCCTGTTCCGTAATACTTTGTATTAGCCAATGTAATTTACCTCCTTATCACCGATTAAAATGTTAATGTCTCAGGTTTCTGAGCCTCATGTTTGTGGTCCGGACCTGCATATACGAATAATTTCTTGTACATCTGTCTTCCTAAAGGTCCTTTTGGAAGCATTCCTTTTACTGCGAATTCGATAACTCTTTCAGGATGCTTTGCTAACATCTCTTTTAATGTAGTCTCTTTCATACCACCTACATAATCGGAGTGATGATAGTAAATCTTCTGATCTAATTTCTTACCTGTTACTTTGATTTTCTCTGCATTGACAACGATTACATAATCACCGGTATCCATATGCGGTGTGTAAATCGGTTTCTTTTTTCCTCTTAATACGTTTGCAATTTCAGATGCTAAACGTCCTAATGTCATATCTGTAGCATCTACTACATACCATTTTCTGTCGATTGTAGCAGGGCTTGCCATAAAAGTCTTCATTGGTTGACCTCCTTAAAATCTTCTCACCCAGACAATATCAATGTCCGAAAATATTGTCGTAAGGTACATTGTTTTTATAGTAAAATGCTGCTCCGGGGCTATGGAGCCACATTTCTTCACTACGTCAGACTTAAATATTATAGTACACACTCCCATGCGTGTCAAGAAATTTTTCAAACTCTATACCAATCATTGTCAGTCCTTTTGCCGGTGCCGTAGGGCCTGCCGACTCCCGGTTTTTTGCCTCTAAAATCTCTTTCATCTCCTGTGGACTTCGTTCTCCCGCTCCCACTTGAATCAATGTTCCCGCAATGATGCGAACCATATTGTATAAAAATCCGCTCCCTGTAATGCGGATGGTAATCAGTTCATTCTCTTCCGATACCTTCAGCTCATATATGGTGCGAATCGTACTCTCCACCTCTGCCCGGATAGAACAGAAGCTTTTAAAGTCATGCTCTCCCACCAGATATTCCGCTGCCTTCTGCATAGCCTCTATGTCCAGATGTCGGTAATAAAAATGGGTGTTCTTTCTGCGGTTGGGGTCCCGAAATTCCCGGTTCAATATCCGGTATTCATAGGTTTTCCTGCTATGGCAATGTCTCGGATGGAAATCTGCCGGAACCTCCCCCGAAAACTGTACCACAATATCCTCTGGGAGTCTTTGGTTCAAAGCATAGGATATTTTCTCCGCCGGCATCCGTGCCGATGTATCAAAAACCGCCACATTGCCGCAGGAATGAACTCCCGCATCGGTTCTGCTGGCACCTGTAACCACAATCTTTTCTCCCAGCAGATGGGTCAGTTCTCTGTTCAGAACTCCCTCTATAGTTTCGCCGTTAGGCTGAATCTGCCAGCCGCAATATTCCGTTCCATCATATGCCACTATTAACATGACACGTTTCATATCTTCACCGCCATTATCAGAAATTTCCCACAGATACCGCAAATCTCAATATCATCATAATGATGAAGTAAAGTATAATAATTGCATATGCTTTGTAATCTCTGGCAGCATAGGTCAAAGGCTTCATTTTGGTTCGCCCTGTGCCTCCATGATAACATCTGGCTTCCATTGCCATTGCCAAATCGTTGGCTCGACGGAATGCCGATACAAAAAGAGGCACTAACAGCGGAATCATATTTTTTGCCTTTTTGATAATACCACCGGTCTCAAAATCTGCACCTCTGGCCATCTGTGCCCGCATAATTTTGTCCGCTTCTTCCACCAGAATCGGAATAAACCTAAGGGCAATGGACATCATCATTGCAATCTCATGTACCGGTACATGAATACGGTTCAAGGGACTAAGAGATTTCTCCAGACCATCCGTCAGCTCATTTGGTGTAGTGGTCAGGGTCATAACCGAAGTTCCCAGAATCAAATAGGTCAAACGGATTGCCATAAGAATTGCATTTCTCAGTCCCTCATAGGTAATGGTAAAAATCCAAAAAGAAACCAATTCTTTTCCGTTAGTTAAAAACAGATTGAAAATCGCAGTAATAATCATCAAAATCACAATAGCTTTCAATCCCTTTACCATGTAACCCAACGGTACTTTGGAAAAATGGATAAAGCTGAACATAAAAATAGTCGCAACTAAGAAGCCCCATACATTTCGGAAGGAAAACAACGAAATAATAAAGAGCAGGGTTGCAAATAACTTTACCCTTGGGTCTAATTTATGAATGACAGAATCTGCCGGATAATATTGTCCTATGGTAATATCTCGTAACATCTTATCGTCCCAACTTTTTCAAGATTTCTTCTTTTGCCTCTGCCACTGTGGTGGCATCTGTGGTTACCGGAATCCCCGCATCGTGCAATTCATGCATCAGATAGGTTACCTGCGGTGCCGCCAGTCCTACCGACTCCAATTCCTTGTAATGGCCAAACACCTGCTTTGGTGTATCGTCAAACATCACTTCTCCCTGATTCATTACGATGATTCTTCCCACATATTTTGCCACATCTTCCATGCTGTGGGATACCAGAATTACCGTGATTCCCTGTTCCTCATGGAGCTTTGCCACCTGATCCAGTATCTCATCCCGTCCTTTGGGATCCAATCCTGCGGTAGGCTCGTCCAAAATCAGCACTTCCGGTTTCATAGCAAGAACACCTGCTATCGCCACTCTTCTCTTTTGTCCTCCGGAAAGGTCAAAGGGTGAGTGATAATAAATCTCCTCCGGGAGTCCTACACTCTTCAATGCCGCAAAGGCTCTAAGCTGTGCCTGTTCTTTTCCGATTCCCTGATTCATAGGGCCGAAGCATACATCATCGAAAACGGTAGTCTCAAAAAGCTGGTGCTCCGGGTATTGAAACACCAACCCCACTTTGTTGCGAAGGCTCCGCAAATCATAGTCCTCGTCATAGATGTCCTCTCCATTGTAATAAATCCCACCGGAGGTAGCCTTGGTCAGACCGTTAAGGTGTTGGATTAAGGTAGATTTTCCCGACCCGGTATGTCCGATGATTCCGATAAACTCACCGTCTTCTATCTTAAGATTAATATTTTTTAATGCCTGTATCTCATAGGCTGTGTCCGCACTGTATACAAAATTTACTTTATCTAAAATAATTGACATCTTTTCACCTGTATTATAGTTTACATAACACTTCCACTAATTCTTCCCGGGTAAGAACCCCCGCAGGAACCGGAAGTCCTGCTTTTCGAAGCTCATCTGCCAGAAGTGTAATCTGAGGTACATCCAAACGATGGGCTTTTAAGGTATCTACCTGAGAGAAAATCTCTCTTGGAGTTCCCTCCATGACAATCTCTCCTTTGTCCATCACAAATACCTTGTCTGCCTCCACCACTTCTTCCATGTAGTGTGTAATCAGAATAATCGTAACGCCCTTTTCCCTATTCAGAAGATGTGCGGTTTTTAAAACCTCTTTTCTTCCGTTTGGGTCCAACATAGCCGTAGGCTCATCCAGAATAATGCAGTCCGGCTGCATAGCCACCACTCCCGCAATGGCTACTCGCTGCTTCTGTCCGCCGGAAAGCTTATTGGGAGAATGACTGCGGAATTTTAACATTCCCACCGACTTCAGGCTTTCCTCCACCCTCTGCCAGATTTCATCCGTAGGCACCCCGATATTCTCCGGTCCGAATCCCACATCCTCTTCCACCACACTGGCGATAATCTGGTTGTCGGGATTCTGAAACACCATTCCTGCATTTTGACGAATATCCCACAGATGTTCATCCTCAGCGGTATCCATTCCTCCAACCCACATAGTTCCCTCGGTAGGCTTTAGGATGGCATTCATATGCTTTGCCAAAGTGGACTTGCCGGAACCATTATGACCCAGAATTGCCACAAACTGTCCCTTTTCAATATCGATATCCACCCCCGCCAATGCGTTCTGGATAGATTCTACATTTCCCTCTTCATCCCGATGAATATATTCATGTATTAATCCTTTTGTCTTAATAATTCCCATAGTATCCTCTTATTTCCACTGAAGATGATGTAATTCTCCCTCCAGCTTCATATGGTCAAACTGATTCTGCCGCAATGCCTCATAAAGCACAATCGCCACGGAATTGGAAAGATTCAATGAACGTGTTTCTCCTATCATTGGAATCCTGATACATTCCTCCGGGTGTTCAATCAGAATCTCCTCCGGTATTCCTGCACTTTCTTTTCCAAACATGATATAACAGTCCGGCTCAAAGGAAACTTCGGTATACACATGCTTTCCTTTTGTGGTTGCCATGTAAATCTTAGCATTGGGATTTTTCTGCAAGAAATCCTCGTAGTTTACATAACGTTCCACTTCCAGCTCTGACCAATAGTCCATTCCGGCTCTTTTAATTGCTTTTTCACTAAGGCTGAATCCCAACGGTTCAATGAGATGCAGCTTTGTTCCTGTTGCTACACAGGTTCTTCCGATATTTCCGGTATTTGCCGGAATTTCCGGTTCAAACAACACAATATTTAACTTTGCCATATTATGCTTCCTCTCGCAAGCGGATAATAAAACGCTCCAACCGTTCTAAAGCTTCTTTTAGGTTATCCAAAGAATATGCATAGGAAATTCTTAAGAATCCTTCCCCACATGCTCCGAATGCGGTTCCCGGAACCACCGCCACCTTTTCTTCCTGTAAAAACCGATTGGCAAATTCCTCTGAGGTCATTCCAAATTCCTTAATACAAGGGAAAATGTAAAAGGCTCCGAAAGGTTCAAAGCACTGCAGCTTCATTTCCTTAAAACGATGTACCAGATACCTTCTTCTGGCATTATACTCTTCCCGCATCTTTGCCACATCATCGTCTCCATTCCGCAATGCGGAAACCGCTGCGTACTGACTGGTGGTAGGAGCACACATAATGGCAAACTGATGAATTTTCAACATCTGTGCCAGAATGTTCTCCGGTGCACAGGCATAACCCAGACGCCAGCCAGTCATGGCATAGGCTTTGGAAAATCCGTTAATCAGAACGGTACGTTCCTTCATTCCCGGCAGAGAGGCTATGGTTACATGTTCATCCAGATAAGTCAGTTCTGAGTAAATCTCGTCACTCAACACGAAAATATCATGTTCCTTTACCACCTCTGCAATAGCTTCCAAGTCCTTCCGCTCCATAATAGCTCCCGTAGGATTATTTGGAAACGGCAATACCAAAAGCTTAGTTTTTGGCGTAATAGCTGCTTCTAACTCTTCTTTGGTCAACCGGAACTCATTTTCTTCCTTCAATTCAATAATTACCGGAACTCCGTTTGCCAAAATAGCACACGGCTCGTAGGACACATAGCTTGGCTGAGGAATCAGGACTTCATCACCCGGATCCAGCATTGCCCGCATGGCAATGTCAATAGCTTCGCTGCCTCCTACCGTTACCATGACCTCTTTCTCATAATCGTAAAAAACATCACATTTCCGATAGATATATTTTGAAATTTCCTGTTTCAATTCTTTTAATCCGGCATTTGAGGTATAGAAGGTTCTTCCCTTTTCCAGTGAAAAAATACCTTCATCCCGAATATGCCAAGGGGTATCAAAATCCGGCTCTCCCACACCTAAAGAGATGGCATCCTCCATCTCATTTACAATATCAAAAAATTTTCGGATACCGGATGGTTCTATATCAACTATTCTTTGAGATAATGGGTTTCTCATGGTATCATATGTATCCTTTCATCTTTTTTCGGTGCAGCCATAACGGTTCCGTGATCTTTATATTTTTTCAAAATAAAATTGGTCTTAGTACTCAGAACAGAATCCAGTGTAGACAGCTTATCTGATACAAACTGTGCAATCTCACGCAAAGTCTTTCCTTCCAGAATAACCATAAAATCAAAACCGCCGGAAATCAAATATACCGCATTGACCTCAGGATAGTTATAGATACGTTCTGCTACTTTATCAAATCCCATATCCCTCTGCGGAGTAACCCGAACCTCTATCATCGCCGTCACTTTCTCGATTCCCGTCTTATCCCAGTTAATCAGAGTATGGTAACCGCAGATAATATGCTCTGCCTCCATGGCCTCTAATTCATTTAATACATCCGCTTCTTGAACACCCAGCATGATTGCCAGCTCATTCAAGTCGACTCTGCTGTTCTTTTCTATAAAAGTCAAAATTTTTTCTCGCATAATTTTCCTCCAATATTCCAATCATTTATTTTAAAACCTTATATAATTCATCCGTTTTCGGAGGCTCTAAATATCTGCACTCATCCTCATTTCGCAGGATTCTGTCCCTTCCTGCCGTTGCTTTTCCGATGATTACCGCAGGGATTCCTTCCTTTTGCAATTCCATAACCAGACGATTCCCATCTTTTGCTGCCATCAACATGGAACCGCTGGAAATCAGCTCATAGGGACTGATCCCAAAATATTCACAGATTTCTACTGTCTCCTGTTTCAACGGAATCTTTTTCAAATCAATTTCAAGTCCGACGCCGGATGCTTCTGCCATTTCCCAGAGAGCCCCAAAAATTCCACCCTCTGTCACATCATGCATTGCCGCGACGCCAGACTTAACGGCGGTAGCAGCCTCCGGTAATACGGACAGATACCGATCTAGTCCCTTTGCCGCTTCTAAAAACGGTTTTGTGTATCTGGCACTCAGCTCCTGTTCCTTTTCCTTTGCCAATATGGCGGTTCCTTCTATTCCTACCCACTTAGTTACCAGAATATCCATGTCCGGTAACACATCCGCAGTGGAAATCAATCTGTCTTCCTTTGCTTTTCCCACACCTGTTACAGATAACACAATCTGGCTCACCACCCGGGTAACCTCTGTGTGTCCGCCCATAACCTGAATCCGATTCTTCTCACAGGCAGACTCCACCTGTGCCATCACATGCTTCAATTCTTCTTCTGTGGCATCTTCCGGCAACAGCATGGTTAACATAACTCCTATCGGTTCTGCTCCTGCACTTGCCAAATCATTGACTGTAATCTGAACAGCCAAATCTCCTATATCCTTTGCCGTTCCTGTAATAGGGTCCGTAGAGATTACAAAAATCTCGTCATTGTCAAGCTTCATTGCCGCACAGTCTTCCCCTACTCCGGCTCCCAGAAGTACCTCTTCTCTTTTCGTATGCAGTTGTTTGAAAACGGAACGCTTTAATACGCTTTCCGGTAACTTTCCAACCTTCATAGCTTCCTCATTTTTCTGCTAAATATTACTTATAATCAAGGCTGCCTCAATTCTGAGACAGCCTCCTTGTCAAAATCCTACGGTGTTCTGAGCATATCAGCTTTTCCCGGCATCTGTGTCTGTGTTTCTGTTTGAGGCTCTACTGCCTGAGCAGCCTCCTGAGCTGCCTTTGCCGCTGCTTCTGCCGCTGCCTGTGCCTGTGCGGCTGCAATAGCATCATCACAATTTGCTGCTGCCGCTGCCGAAATGGTTGCCTCATCCTGTGTTGCAATGGCATTGTTGATTGCCGCCACTGCATTGGCATTTCCTGACATGGTTCCCACCAATACAATCTTTGGAGATGCCTGATAGGTAGAGCTGTTAAATTCTTCTCTGCTCTTTTCCACACCATTTACTAAGACAATTTTCCATAATTTCGCCTTCTTACCGGTATGTGCCTGCTGACTGGTACTGATGGTTCCAATTGGCAGACTTCCATCTGCAACATACTGCACTCCCGGATCTGTCTGGCTGATAGTTTCACTGACAAATTTTACTTCTCTGCCTGCTTCTCTGGTCTCTTTTCCGTAAATATTAAAGTGAATGATGCCTCCGTCTGTATATCCTTCGATATAAATCGGGGCTTCTGTAGTATTCTTAAATTTTAAATCCTTATATTCTCCTGAAATTGCTGCATCCATAGACGGCTCCACGTAATTTACAATCATGGAATGGGCATATCTCTCCGTAATGCCCAGTTCTGCACGGATTGCCGCATTGTAAAGGGTGGTGGATACCTGACAGATACCTCCGCCGTAGGTCTCTACGGTTGTACCGTTCTCATAGGAGCCTGCCAGAGCATAGCCATTCTCTTCATTAAACGGTGTTACTGCATCATGCACGGAAAACTCGTCTCCCGGATAAAGGATGGTTCCGTTAATCTTTGCCGCACCGTTCTTTACATTTTTAGCACGTCCCGCTGCCGAGGAACTGAAATCCGTACTGTAAGCACCCAGTAAATCCTGCACCTGTGCCAGTTCTTCTTCCGTACCCCTTGGTTCTACAATCTTTGCTTCCAGTGCAATGGTGGTTTCTTTTCCATCCCACTCTTGATTCATATAGCTCTTAATTGCGGTTACGGATTCATCAATCTTAATTTTGATTCCGTCATGTCCCTCCACATAGACGAACTCTCCGTTTTCACGGGTTAATCCGTTGTCCTCTGCATCCTGATTCAGATTGCTCTCATTTTCTTTTAAGAGGGATTTCACCTTGCTCTTGTCTATATCATAGGAAATAGAAAATACCTTATCTCCTTTTTCCAAATCTTTTTTCTCTTTGTATCTGGTAATCAGATTTCCGGTTCTTCCCAGATTCAGTGCTTTCTCGGCAATCTCTTTATTGCCCCACTTCACGCCCAAATCCTTAGCTGTTACATCAATGCTATTTCCGTCAGCCTCCAGCTTAATCGGCGTATCTTCCAGTTTTTCCACATATTCTTCTACTGCTTTTGATGCTTCCTCCGCAGTCATTCCTGCTACGGAAACATCTCCTATATAAACGCGGTCCGGTATTACAAGCTTTTCTTCCTCTTTCGCTTTTACATTTACGGTAATAATCGCTCCCACTACCAGTACTACTGCTGCAATTCCTACCGCAAATATTGACCATCGTTTCTTCATATTCTTCATTCTAATATCCTTTCCTATGCCATTCCAATGGTATCATGTCCAGCAACATTATACATTTTACCATAAAAATACGGTTTTTCAAGATGCAGCCTGCCCAATAAATTTGACACGCCAACTTCCTTTTAGTATATTATGACCTAGAAGGCAGCCAACACAAGAGAAAGAAGCATTGCTGCAACTAAAATAATGACAATAACACCTGCAAAGACTCTCTTTTTCTTAGAATTACGGTAATCCATATTTTTCACCTCACTTATATGATATAGAAAGGAGCATTACACTTATGCTGTTCCCAGGCTTGACAATATTTATGGTTTTTATCTTATATTACGCTTTCCGAAGACGTCAGATTGAACGTCGGGAAACAGAACGAGAAACGGAATTCTGGTCCCGGGAAAACCGTGCTTTAAATACCAGAAGTAAAGACCTCTCAAATTTGGAGTATATCACGGTTCCTCTGGAAACATTTCCAATGGGACTTCATTCCGAAGAAGACTTGATTCCCTTTGAGGAAAAGCTTCAACAGCTGTCTCAGGAAAAAATCTATAATCTTACCGGAATCTCCAATACAGACCTGATGCTTACCTATGGTGCCGGTAATCTGGATACCTTAAGCTCCTATGACGAAAACTATACCCAACTGGTTCGTACCATTGCCGATTACGGCGAAGCTCTGGCTTCCCATTCTTATACCGAGGACGCCATTACTGTTCTGGAGTACGGAATCAAAATCCGCAGTGATGTTACTTCCAATTATACTTTACTGGCTTCTCTTTATCAGGAAACGGGAGAAGGTCGTAAAATCCGTTCTCTGCTAGAAACTGCCAAAATCTTAAACTCTCTTTCCAAGGATGTTATCTTGGAAAAACTGGAAGAATTAAATTCCGAAAACTAATCCCGAGGAATTCTTCCATATGTTGAAATAATCTTATCCACCTGTCTGGATGCCTCATTTCTGGTAAGGGTTTCCCAAGGCAGGTTAAGGTCTATTTTATGATACTCTGCCAGTTCTTTCAAGTGCTTTTTTTGACGCATGGTGGCAGGTGTCTGTTTCTTTGCCTTATATAAAAGAGGCTTTGGTTCAAAAACATCCGGCTGTTTCTTTTCAAATTCCCGTTCCAGTTTTTCATAAAGCCGTTGTGTAGCTTTCACATCCTCTAAAGCTCTATGATGATGTTCCATGGGAATCCCCATAAGTTTACATAATGTTTCCAAGTCTTTTTTCTGCTCCGAAGGAAGGCATCTTCTGGCAATCTTTAAGGTATCCACTCCCTTTCGCTCAAAAGACAGCTTTCGATTTACCGCAGCCTGCTTTAAAAAACCATAGTCAAAAATTACATTGTGTCCCACCAGAACGTCTTCTCCCAAAAAAGCAAAAAACTCTGTCAACACTTCCTCTTCCCCCGGAGCATCTTTCAACATTTCATCCGTAATTCCTGTCAACCGGACAATCTCTTCCTCCAATGGCATTTCCTGATGAATCAGCATGGAAAAGCTGTCTACAATCTCTTGATCCCGCACCCGTACCGCGGCTGCCTCCAAGATTTTATGATGTTTTGCATTCAATCCTGTCATTTCCAAATCCAGCACCGTATAATCTCGTAACATATTATTTTCCCTTTGCTTTGCACAAATCCGCCAAAAAACACTCTGTACATTTCGGATTTCGGGCGGTACAAATACTTCTTCCCAATGTAATAATCTGGATATTATAAAGAATCCAATGGTCTTTCGGCAACACCTTCATCAAATCCTGTTCTACCTTTTCCGGGTCCTCCGATTTGGTAAATCCCAGTTTTTTGGAAATCCGTTTTACATGGGTATCCACCACCACACTGGGTTCATGATAAATGTTTCCCCGAATGACATTGGCAGTTTTTCTGCCTACGCCTGCCAGAGAAGTCAAATCCTCCAATTTTTCCGGCACCTCGCCGTTGTATTCCTCCAAAAGCCTTTTGGTACAGGCTATGATATTTTTTGCCTTATTATGATAAAAACCGGTGGAATGGATATCCTGCTCCAGTTCTTTTAAATCTGCATTGGCAAAGGCCTCCAATGTGGGATACTTTACAAACAAATCTTTCGTCACAATATTGACTCTGGCATCGGTGCATTGGGCACTTAACATTACCGCAATCAATAGCTGCCACGGTGTCTCATAGTTCAGATAACAGATATATTCTTTTCCGTATGCCTCATCCAGACGTTTCAATATTTCTCCGGTTCTTTTGGTCATTTCACTTCTCCTTCCCTTCCACTTTTGCCTGTTGGCTTTCCACAATATATGCTTTTGCCTGATTGGTCAAAGGATTCCTCTCTTCATAGTCAAATAAGATATAATAAGTCTCGCATCTCTTTGGATATCCTTCCCGACTCCGTTTTTCCGTAATCAGGTTTTCATAGTGACAAGGTTCCAAATGGGACAACCGTCCTTTTTTACAATAATTTCTGCTCACTTCTTTTATCCCAGTCAAATCCTCGGCAAAAGCGGGACGGGTCTTCATGTTCTCTCTATAGTATAAATCCAGTGTCAAGGTCTCTTTTAAAAGCTCTGTATGTTCCTTATCATAAAGCTCTGCAAATTCCAACAAAATCTCGCAACGGCGGATTCTGGTGTGCCGCAGACGAAGATATCCCTTTTCCTCATAGAATTCTCCCAGCTTCAAGAACATTGTAAAAGCACTATCAAAGGAAAGTTCCAACACTTTCATGGTGATTTCAAACTGTCCGCTGTTGTAATAGACCTCCAGCATCTCCTCCACCAGTTTTATCTTCAATACCTCTTCATAGGTCAGCCATTTCGTTGCCATCACCTCGTAAGGGGGCTTTGATTTGTAAATCATACCGTACTCTTGGGCGTGTTCAAACATATAAGAACCCTTTAACACTTTTAGGAATCCCAATTGAAGCTGTTCCGGCTTCCATGCATAAATCTCATCAAAGGATTCCTGAAAGCTTCGATAATCCTCCTCCGGCAATCCCGCAATCAAATCCAAATGCTGATGGACATTTCCGGTCTGCTGGATTCTACCCACCTTTTTTTGAACCTCCGCTAAGTTCATCTGTCTGTGGATTGTGGCAATGGTGTTTTCATTGGTAGACTGGACGCCGATTTCTAACTGAATTAATCCGGGACGCATAGTTTCGATAAATGCCAGTTCCTCTTCATTCAGTAAATCCGCTGCTACTTCAAAATGAAAATTGGTAATTCCTCTATCCTTTTCTTTGATAAAACGCCAGATTTCCATGGCATGTTTATGGTTACAGTTAAAGGTTCTGTCCACAAACTTTACCTGCGGCACTTCTTTTTCTATAAAAAAGCCCAATTCCTTTTTTACCAGTGCTATGTCCCGAAACCGCAACCGTTTGTCCACGGAAGAAAGACAATAACTGCAGGAAAACGGACATCCACGGGAAGATTCATAGTAAATGATACGATTCTGAAAATCGGTCATATCTTCATATGGAAAAGGTATGGTGCTCATATCCAAAGGTTCCTGCGGCTCTGTCTCAAAAATACTGCCGTCTGCTCTGCGATATGCAATTCCTTTTATCCCACAAAGCGATTCCTCCAACTGGTCTTTTTCTTCTATATAACATCTGCAAAAATCAAGGAAGGTCTTTTCCCCTTCTCCAATTATCACTCCGTCAATGCCCGGATGTTCCCGCAGCAAAGTTTCCACCTCATAGGAAACCTCCGGTCCTCCCACCCATATTGGTAGATTCGGTCTTAGCTTTTTTATCTCTTCTATCAATTCCTCCACATAGGTAAAATTCCAGATATAACAGGAAAAGCAGAGTACATCCGGCTGTCTTTTATAGATTTCCTCTAAAATCTCATCCACTCTCTGATTGATGGTAAACTCCGCCAGTTCAATCTGCTCCCTGTATTCCCCGGCGTAGGCACGAAGGCTGTAAACTGCCAGATTGGAATGTATATATTTTGCATTGATAGCTGTCAGTAAAATTTTCATATCTTGTCTCTTTCTCTGTACTCATTTTCCTACTATTATAGTACAACCTGTCGTGCTTTTCCAGATGTCATTGTCTGGCACATATACCGTCTCTATGATACAATGTTGTTGGATCATCATCCACTAACATTGTATTAAGGGAGGACAGTATATGCGACAGCTCACAATCAGCAAAGGCAACCAGACATTTCAAGTATCTGCGGAGGAATCCGACTCTATTTTAAATATCTTACAGAAAAACGGCTTTTCTCTTCCGGCGTCCTGCGGTGGAAGAGGTGTCTGCGGACATTGTACGGTTATTGCTGACGGTCAAGAGGTACGGGCTTGTCACACCACTGTCGGAAGCATTTCGCACATTCAGCTCCCTGACACATTGCTCTTTTCGGATATTGAGATGCCTACTGCGGAATCTGTTTCTGTTGTTTCTTCCCATTGCGGCATTGCTGTGGACCTTGGAACAACTACCATTGCTCTGGCTTTGGTGGATTTAAACAACGGCACGATTCTTTCTTCCAAGGGTTACCCAAATCCCGGAATCTCTTATGGAGCAGACGTTTTAAGCCGTATTGAAGCTTCTAATCAAGGAAAAGGTAATTTACTTCAACAGGATTTACTCGCCCTTATATCAAAGGGTATTCATACACTTTTGCAGTCTTCCGGTATCCCGGCGGACAAATTGGATTCTATTTGTATTTCTGCCAATACAGCTATGTGCCATCTGCTGCGGAATCTGTCCTGTAAAACCTTGGGACAGGCTCCCTTTACCCCTACTGCTCTTTCCTTTGACGATATGACCGCCAAAGATTTTTTTGCCACCGATGTTTTTCCTAATACTACCGTCAGTCTCTTACCGTGTCTGGATGCTTTTATTGGAGGAGACATTCTCTCGGGCTTATACTTTTTAGATTTACCAAAAAAAGATAGCCTTTCGCTTTTTATTGATTTGGGAACAAACGGAGAAATGGTCTTGGGAAAAAAAGGTCATCTATTAGCCTCTTCTGTTGCCGCAGGACCTGCCTTTGAGGGCAGCCGCATTCCCGGCAGCATCGTCATTGACGCTCTTTATGAAATGCAGCAAAAAGGTGCCATAGACCATACCGGTCTTTTACAGGGTATTTTCTTTCACACCGGATACACCTATCAGGATTATTCTTTTACACAGGAGGATATTCGTGACATTCAATTGGCAAAAGCTTCTGTGCGGGCAGGTATTGAAACCCTTTTCACCCAATATGGTGTCAGTGCCGACAATATAAAGCAAGTATATCTCAGCGGTGGCTTTGGTACCAATACGGATGTCTTCAAGGCTATTTCCATCGGACTGCTGCCTCCTGACTTTTCAGATAAGGTTTCCTGCGTGGGAAACACTTCTCTTTTGGGTGCCATAAAATATTTACGTTGTCCAAATCCTGCTTATTTTGACAGGCTGAAAGAATACACTTCCGTGATTTCCCTTGCAGAATCAGCAAGCTATAAAGAAGCTTATTTAAAATATATAGATTTTGTCTCATAGCAGATAGCTTTCCCCGGTGATTTTCTTATCATGATTCCTAAAAAAACACCGCAGAACCATTCCGTTCTGCGGTGTTTGCCTAACCTAATACGATATATCGGATAATTACATCTATTCCTGCAATAATCAGTAACAGACCTCCTAAAAAATACGCCTTTGTTTTCTGCTCATAGCCCATCCGATATCCTGTATATAATCCGATGATAACCATGGCAACCGTTACACAGATAATCATGATAAGTACTTTACACAAATCAGCTTGTAAAAAGCCAAATGCAATTCCTGTTAAAACAGTAAATATTGTACTTTTAAAGATTGCAAAAAAGGTTTTCTTGACATCCAGTCCTTCTTCCCGTTTTTCTATAATCCTCTCATTTTTCCATGCTTTCACAAACAATCTGAGTCCCATTCCACCTAGAATCAGAACTGCAATTATTTTTCCGATATAAGCTTTCTCACTTAAATGTACATCATATTGTTTTAAGAGAGAGACCAGACCACAGCCTACAAAAAGGGCTATTGTCTGCCATAGTGAGGTTAATATTACGGCTAACGCCAATCGTTTTTTTTCAAGTTTGGCAACCAATGCCCCCTGACATTCCAGAGTTGCAAAGATTTCCCATGAAACACCGATGGTAATCAGCACGATTTCTACCATATTCATGGTTTTCTCTCCCTTCTATCCATTAATCTTCTTTCACATTTACGCCTTCTGTTCTTGTAATGAACTTCACAGATCCGGTGGTTCCGTCTGCTACCTGTGAGAATGCCTGATAATCAGAACCTGCCTGCATTACAGCAACAATTCTCTCCACCAGATCTTTTACATCTCCGTTATAGGTATCAGCTAATTTCTGGATTCCTTCCTCATCGAATTTAATCATTCCTTCACTCAATGTATTGGAACCTTTCTCTAATTTTCCGATACCATCAGATAACTGATTCGTTCCATCTGCAATCTGGTTTGTTCCATTTACCAATGCAGTTACTCCACTGGTTAAAGTCGGAATCTGATTTGCTAATTGCTGTGTACCATTGCTTAATGCCTGAGAACCTGTAACAAGACTATATCCGTTTGCCTGTGTTGCTTCGATGGCTGCTGCTACTGTTGCTTTTGTCTGCTGTGTAGCTTCTACTGCTGCCTTGGCTGCACCCTGTTTTGTTCCATCAATTACGCTGTCCGCAATTGTTTCTGCCATCTGATTTAACTGGCTTTCTACCACAATATTCTCAAGTGCTGCATAAGTCGGAACTTCTGAAGGAAGTCCTAATGCTGCCTGTACTCCTGCACGAAGTGCCGGTGTATTGTCATATACATATGCAACTGTTGCCGAACGGTCATAACCAAATGATGACTCTGCTGCTGCTATACTTGATTCTACGTTTGCTGCAACTTGTTCACGAAGACTCGTTTTTACAGAATTTACAAACTGACCACCATTTGCTGTCCGTAACTGTTGCTTTGCCAACGCAATAATCTGTGCTTTCTGTCCATTATTCATTAAAGTGTCTACTTCACTTTGAGCACTCTGTTCAATGGCTGCTCTTTCCTCCGTTGACAGTGGTGCGTTCAAAGTCTGATCCAACTGTGCAATTCCGGCACTAATCTGTTTTGCACTATCATTCAGCTGATTTGCTCCATCTGCCAATGAACCGGCTCCGCCTCCAAGCTGATCCACGCCGGACTTCAAAGCTTTAATACCTGCTGAGAAATCTCCCATCTTACTATTTAAAGTATCTAAACCATCTGCCAGTTCTTTACTTCCGTCTGCCAGCTGTGTAGAAGAATCAGACAGTGTGTTGATGGCATCATCCAGAGCGTCTAATTCAAACATCTCGTCAAAATCTGTTCCGCTCATAAGGCTACTCATCATAACGCTCATGCTCATACTTAAGGAAAAATCTTTTACATCAGCTGTTACTTCGATGTATTCCGGAATATCCACATCCTCTGAGAAATCAGAAGCATCTACCTTCAAGCTGTCGCTTAAGCCCGGCATTGCCACACCGACTACTATCTGTTTCTCGCCGTCAGAAACAACTTTTCCGCTGGAAACTTCTACATTTGAAAAACTGTCATCCAGAATCATTCCTGTCATAACCGTAAACGGTACATATACATTATGTTCTTTTCCGTTCACAGTTTCAACTGTTTTTACATTATTTTTGTAATCAAAACGAATTTTTACTTTTCCGCTCTTACCTGCAATTTCATCCGCAGACATCTCTTTTCCGTCCAGATAGTAAGTAATACTCTGTTCTACCGGAAGTTCTTTGTCTGTAGTTCCCTGATAATAGATGTCTTTTCCTTTTGCTGCCCATGTCAGCTTTCCATCTTTTTCTTTAAAGGTTTCATCACCCTTTACATTCTTAATATCCTTCAAATCAGAAGCATCCTCTAAGGTGTCTTTTCCTTCTGGATTCTTTAACCAATCGCTGACGATAACTTCTTTGGATTTTCCTGTATTATCTGCTACGATATATACAGTCTCGTCTTTTCCAACCTCTTCCTCAGATTTTTTCACTTCGGCAGAAAGAACCTCTTTCAGTTCTTCCTCTGCCTCTGCTTTATTTTCACTCTGCTGAGTTGACTCTGTGGCTGTTCCTTTCTCTGCATATACGGTATATGCACCGTAGCTGGTTCCTGCAATGGCAACAGTCAAAACACCTGCTGCAATACGAATCACATATTTATTTTTGAATCTCTTCTTTAACTCTGGTAATTTCATAGTTCCTTCCTCCTTATTCTTCTACTCTTTCCGGCATAAAGCCTTTACTTGTTTTACAAATCACTTTATCAAATATCATGAACATTGACGGCAGTATGAAGATTACGACAAACATACTGATAATCGCTCCTCTCGCCATCAAAGAACATAAGGAAGCAATCATATCTACATTAGAATACATACCTACACCGAAGGTTGCTGCAAAGAAGCTCAATGCACTGACAATGACTGACTGCATAGAAGACTGCAATGCAGATGTAATAGCTTCTTGTTTCTCCGCTCCCTTGGACCTTGCTTTTCTGTACTTGGTGGTCATCAAAATCGCGTAATCTACGGTAGCTCCCAACTGGATGGTTCCGATAACTACACCTGCTATAAACGGAAGTTCGGTTCCTGTAAACGCCGGAATACCCATATTGATAAAGATAGCAAATTCGATAACCGATACCAGAATAATCGGTAAGGAAATAGATTTAAATACAAAAGCAATAATCAGGAAAATAGCTCCGATGGATACAGCACTTACTACCTTAAAGTCATGATCTGTAATCGTAATCAAATCCTTGGTACAAGGTGCTTCACCAATCAACATTGCTTTCTTATCATATTTCTTAATAATGGATTGAATCTTATCACACTGCTCATTTACTTCATCCGATGCCACTGCATATTCGGAACTTATCATAATCAACTGATAATTTTCGTCCATAACAACTTCTTTTACGGAATCCGGAAGAATCTCTCTCGGAATGCTCGGACCTACAATAGAATCCAATCCCAAAGCTGCCTTTACTCCATCCAAATCATTAATCTGATTCATCATCTCATTTACATCCTTTGGTTCCACTTCGGAATCAAGCAGTACGATATGCGTGGAGTTCATCTTAAAGGTTTCATCCAGTTTCTCATTTGCAATAACACTGTCTAAATCTTTTGGAAGTGTTCCTGCCAAATCATAGTATACTTCATAATGTGTATAACCCCAGATTGCCGGAATTAATACAGCAACGAAAATAATGATAAATACTTTAAAATGTTTTACTATCCAGTTTGCAATAAATCCTAAATCAGGAATGATTGCTTTGTGTCTGGTCTTATCAATTACCTTATCAAAAATAAGAATCATTGACGGTAATACGGTTACACAGCAGATAACGCCGATAACAACACCCTTTGCCATGGTAATACCTAAGTCCAAACCTAATGTAAAGCTCATAAAGCAAAGAGCAATAAATCCTGCTACCGTAGTAATGGAGCTTCCCACTACTGAAGTTAAGGTATTGGATATTGCATGGGCCATGGCACGTTTTTTATCTCCCGGAAATCTTTCCTGGTTCTCCTCGTAAGAATGCCATAGGAATATGGAGTAATCCATGGTAACACCCAACTGCAATACCGCCGCAATCGCCTGTGTTACATAGGAAATTTCTCCTCGGAACACATTAGAACCAAGGTTATATACAATTGCCATTCCAATACTTAACAAGAAGAAGATTGGAATAATTGCAGAATCCATAGTCAGGGATAACACAATGATTGCCAAAACTACTGCAATCAAGACATAAATCGGTACCTCCTGATTAATCAGACCTTTTGTATCTGTTACGACTGCTGACATACCGCTTATGTAACATTGTTTATCCGCCACATGTCGCAGCTCATCGATGGCATCCATGGTTTCATCTGCTGACATGGATGTGTCAAAGAAGATTGCCATTAGAGTCGCATCTTTATCCTCATTAATAAATACTTCACGTAAATCCTCCGGCAGCATTTCTGTCGGAACAGATAAATCTGATACAGAATCATACCAGAGAACTGTTTTTACATGGTCAACTTTTTCCATTTCTTTACGCATAGCGGAAACGTCTTTATCCTCCATTCCCTCTACAACGCACATGGAAAATGCTCCGGTGCCAAATTCATCCAGAAGAATATCCTGACCCTTCATGGTGTCGATTTCTCCCGGTAGGTACGTTAGGATATCATAGTTTACTCTTGTGTGAAAATATCCTAATGCTGATGGAATTAACAATACAAGACTCAGTATAAAGATTGGAATTCTGAGCTTGACTACGCCTTTTCCAAAATTAATCATTCTTCATCATCTCTTTTCTATAATCTTGAATTTGAGTATAAAAAAAAAGATGGAATAAATACATATTCAATCTTTTTTCCCTGTCTTATTCAATTATACATTCGTCCGATTCTGTATTTTGCAATATACATTCCTTCGCAAATGTATATATTGTATCTACATTTCAGACAACACGTCCTCCAAGGACCTTTTTATCACATATTGGTAAATATCCGCCACCTCTTTTGCCGGAATACTCATATTACTTTTAATCCAGCTGATTGCCACAAAGCACATGGACTGGCTGTAATATTCTGCCAGATGTTCCGGGGTCAGCCATTCATGGGGCGTCTTCTTTCCGGTAACCTTTTCTTCTATGACAGCTAAAATAATTTTCTTGATACAATCTTTAACGATACTTTCAAAAGAATTCTGTCCCTCCAGCTTGCATGCTTTTATGTAGAATTCCCTTTCTTTTTCAATACTGGTAAACATTAACAAAAGTGCTTCGTGAACCATTCCATTCTGCAGCAAAGGTCCGATAGGTTCAATAATCTGTGTCATAATAATCCATTCCAATAACTCATATTTATCCTGAAAATGATTATAAAATGTAGGTCTTATAACTCCCGCTTTATCTGTTATTTCTTTGATTGTTATTTTTTCAATTGGCTGCTTTAAGGCTAACTCCTTAAAACTTTCTGCTAAAAGAATATCAACTGCATTCTTTCCTTGATTTGTCATTCTTTCACCTGATTACAAAATAATATTTGTGATTACTATGCTTCTCGCATCCACAGCCGTATTTAAATCCAATTCCACATCTTCCTCCAGTAAACGTACCTTTGGCCGCAGTGGATAATTTTTATGATTTTTAATGACTACCGCCCGTTTTCCGTTGGAAAGTTCTACCTCACATCCCACCGGATAAACAGCAATTTTTCTTGCAAACAGCTCTATAATCCTCGGATCAAAAGCTCTCCCAGCCTCTGACATCAGATATTCCATGGTATCGGAAGGTGACAATGCCTCCCGGTATGGACGCTTAGATGTCATGGCATCATATACATCCGCAATGGAAATGATTCTGGCATACTCAATAATTTCCCGATGTTCCTTACCATCCGGATACCCCGCACCATCATATCTCTCATGGTGCTCCAGTACACTTGTGGCAACATCTTCATGGAAATCAAAATTTCTTCTCAAAAAATTGTATCCCATGCGGCAATGCAGCTTCACAATCTCCCGCTCTTCCTCTGTAAGTTCCCTTGGCAGATTTAATACGTCTACATCCAGAAACTTCTTGCCGATATCATGTAAAATTGCTGCCTCTGCCAAAATTGTCAGCTGTTCTTCCTCCATCTTTTTGTGGGCACCAATCAAAGTAGAAAGTGCCGCCACATTGACGGAATGAAAATAAGTATAGTCATCATAGGTCTTTAAATCCAGCATGTTGCTCATAATATCCCCATTATTCAGAATATTTTCAATGACCTTCTCAATTGTCTTTTGTAGCTTTTCCTGTTCCTTAACAAACTCTGCATCCGGTAAACCCGCTATGTCAAACATCTCAGAAATACGTTTTAATGCTTCTCTTCTTACCTCCGGCTGCAGTACCTCTTTTATCTCAATACCACGGGTAAAATCCTCATCAATATACACACCTTGAAAACCAAGATTCTCAAGATTACTGATGTACTCAGGATTTAAAATTGCATGTTTTGATAATAAGATTCTTCCGGCACCGTCATATAAATCCTGTCCCAATACCATATCGGAAGTAAGTTTTTCAATCGGCACGTATTTCATTTATTCGTCCTCATCTGTTACTTTCATACAGTTTTAAAATATATTTAACTCACACCCCACTTGCTCACTATCATTATACAACATTCTACTCTTTTTTTGCAATCTCTTCTTCCGGGAATTCCACGGTCACAAAGTAGCCTTTGGGTGTTTCTTTAACATCCACCACTTTTCCTTCGGTACTCTGAAGCCTCTCGTTATATTTGTAATTGGCTGACATGGCATACGCCTTCCCCAAGGTATAATAATAGGAGCTGGGCAGCTTTCCCTCTGTAACCGGAAGCACATCTCCCACTTGCAAAAGTCCGGTTCGTTCCATCTTAAATTCCATCTGTCTCATGCTATTTCCCCTTCTTCCTTGCAATCATCGTCGGAAGTGCCATTTCACTATATTGGGTGGAAATAATCTCACTTTTGGAAATCCGGGAATAAACTCCCGCAAACTTTCCTCCATAGGCAAACAGCCCTGTCAGATTATAGACCGGGAAAAACTCTGTGTCTCCTTCCACCAAATCTATATTCTGTGTTTGATACGGAAGACAAAACTCCTGTATCAGATAGGTACTGTTTTCATTCATACGCTGCTCCAGAAAATATTCTTTCCATTCTTCCGAATCACATTCTACTCCCGCATGAACTCCCTGAGAACCGTAAGAATCCTCCGGCTTTAAAATCCAACGGTTTTTCTCCTCCAGAACCTCTTCTGTCTTTAACCTCTTGTCATGGATACTATAAGTCTTCGGCACATGTGCCTCCACAAATCTGCACTCATCCTCTGTCAAAAACCTTTGGGTCTGAGGCAGGTGCAATATCTTATAAAGAATCTTGTTATGAGGTATCTGGGTCTGAAAATCTCCAATGAGGCAGACATCCCCATTCTCTACCGCTGCGACAAAATCTTTGACTTCCTCATAATGGGACATAATATCACTGGTAACTGCCCGGCGATAAATGGCATCAATCCGATTTCCCTCCGGGCTATAGAGCACCCCATCCCGATAGACCAGATTTCTGATTTCACAAATTTCTGCTGCCACACCCCGTTTGCGAAAACTCTCTGCAAAAATACGAAATTCCATCTCGGTGGCATTCTCCATGAAATCTACGATAGCAACCCTTGGATGCTCTCTCTTATTCTCATAGGTATCATAGATTTGAAGAAAGGTATCTACCCACGTATCAAATAATTCATAGGAGGTAAGCTCATATTCCTCTGAAAGCTGCTGATACGCCTTGGTCCTTTGAATGGCAATATTCAACTCCCTGTCTTCATTCATCGCAGAGGTTCCGTCTGTATTAAACTCACAGAACTTAAAATCTCCGGTTTCCTCATTGAGGAAAATATCAATCCTTGCAATGGGCAGGGGACATTCATAGGTTGGTTTCCGCAAAATCAACTGTTCCAGCCTCTCTTCAAATCCGAAGAGCTTCCGATACTCGGGATTCTTGCGGTACTCCTCCATCACTTTATAAAAGATACCACAGATTGTCTCTACTATCTCCTGAAAAAGTTTTTCTTCTGTTTCCGTATAGATTTTCGGAATATAGAGTGCTTTCACACATCTTCCGTGGTATTTTGCCGTGGAATTTCGGATGTAGTCATTGGCTTTCTTCGCCGTCATCCGATGGGATTCCAAATCCTCCTTCATCAGCTCCATATATCTGTTTTGTATTATTGTTACTTCTCTCATTTTACTGCCTTCTTTTTCCTAATAATATATGCATCGGCTCCTCAAAAAGGCGTTCCAAAAATGCAAAGATATCTGAGGCTTTTCTTCCATATAAGATGGCCTGTCCTCCGTCACGTACTGCTGCCTCCTTTGCCTCTATAATATCCATCTCACTTTTGTCTCCAAAATACTCCCGCACTTGGGCGAAATGCTCTCCGTAAAAAATATCCTGTACTAATTTCGCATAGGCAAAAGCTTTTTCCTCCGGAAGACTGTCTGCCATCCGTATTTCAATATAGTTTTTCAGCCGTACATCCGGGAAAACCATGGACAGCATATGTTCAATTTCTTCCTCCGTCATAACCCTCTCCCTGTAATATTCTGCGGCAGACCACTCTCCCGTAGGAATGGCACTGCCGTTTTCTTCCACAAAAATCAGCGGCACATGGTACACATATTCCGCATATCTATAGAAATCAAAATCCATATCCATACTTCCCGGTACAATGCCGCATCTTCTGGAGTCCACATGATTCCAGATAACGGTCCGGGGAATATGTGGCATTTCTTTTTTCCCCTCCAAAACCGGTGTATTTTCCGTCAAAAGTGCCAGCACAGGAGACAGCACCTGTGCCAACTGATACTTTCTCACAAAATCTCTCTCATTTGTATAATCAATGGCAATCTGTGTGGAGGCACTTCCCCGCATCATGCGGATTCCCAGCGTATCCTTTCTCTTTAGATAGGCATCCATATACTCATATCGCTTTTTGGGAATCAGGGGAAGTTCAGCCGCTTTTGCATACGGCTGATACCCATAAGTTTCCAGACTCATATGATATTTCTCAAGAAAAGGCTTCATCATATAAAGGAAGCCCTGATAGACTTTTTCTAATTCATCAATACTTTTTCTTGGTTTTATGCTGATTTCTACTTGGGCGGCAGGTTCCAGGCTAATCACATACTCTGCCGTTTCACATCCCATAAATGCATTTTTTTCATAGTAGACATCCGCATGATAAAACACTTCACGGAGCATTTTCGCTATCTCCCCGTAATTGGCATTCCTGTGATTGTCCTTTATCACGAAATGCTCAATTTCAATTCCGATTCTCCGGTTTTCTTTTTCCTTACAGCCCGCCCGGAAGTAATCTGTAATTTTCCGTATATTTACTTCTGCAAGATCCATACTCCACCCTCTGGCTTTCTCTCCCTATAGCTAATAAGATAGCACTCCTTGGCAAAATAGGAAAGGACTTTTTTTAAGATATGGACTCTTTCATACTTTTTACAAATTTCTCAATATATGGAATACAATTCTCTCCATGTTCTTCCACCAGCTTGATAATGGCAGAACCCACAATGACTCCGTCTGATTTTTCCGCCATCTCTTTTGCCTGCTGGGGATTTGAAATTCCGAAACCGATTGCCGCCGGAATTTCCGTATAACGTCTTACCAATTCCACCATTGCTCCCACATCCGTGGTAATCTCGCTTCTCATTCCCGTAACTCCTAATGAGGATACGCAATAGACAAAACCTTCCGCCTCCTTTGCAATCTGCTCAATTCTCTCATGGGAAGTAGGTGCTATTAAGGAGATGAAATCCAAACCGTACTTTTTGCATGCCGGTGCAAAATCTGCTTTTTCCTCATAAGGTACATCCGGCAGAATAATACCGTCCATGCCGCACTCTTTTGCCTTCTGTAAAAAACGCTCGGTTCCATAGGAAAACACCACATTTGCATAGGTCATAAATACCATTGGAATTTGGACGGTTTTCCGAAGTTCCTTTACCATCTCGAATATTTTGTCCGTGGTAACTCCTCCCTGCAATGCCCGCAGATTTGCTTTCTGAATAACCGGGCCTTCTGCAGTAGGGTCGGAAAAAGGAATTCCCAATTCAATCAAATCCGCCCCTGCCTGCTCCATGGTTTTTACGATTTCCATTGTTACCTCCAGACTGGGATCTCCGCAGGTGATAAATGGGATAAATGCTTTTTTATTCTGAAATGCTTCTTTTATTCTACTCATAGATTTCCTCTCCTCGATAACGTGCGATTGCTGCACAGTCTTTGTCTCCGCGTCCTGAAATATTTACTACGATTATCTGGTCTTTGTCCATAGTCGGTGCCAGTTTTTTTGCATAAGCAATGGCATGGGCACTTTCAATTGCCGGAATAATTCCCTCGATTTTGCTGAGATACTCAAAGGCTTCTACTGCCTCCTCATCAGTTACCGGTACATATTCTGCCCTGCCGATATCATGGAGATGGGCATGCTCCGGTCCGATACCCGGATAATCCAATCCTGCCGATATGGAATACACCGGTGCAATCTGTCCATATTCATCCTGACAAAAATAAGATTTCATTCCATGGAAAATACCCAGACGTCCCGTGTTGATGGTGGCTGCCGTCTCAAAGCTCTTGATTCCCCGTCCTGCTGCCTCGCATCCAATCAGCCGGACCCCTTCCTCTTCAATAAAATGATAGAAAGCTCCGATGGCATTGGAACCGCCGCCCACACAGGCAATGACCGCATCCGGCAGACGTCCTTCTTTTTCCATGCACTGCTGCTTGATTTCCTTTGAGATAATTGCCTGAAAATCTCTTACAATGGTCGGGAAAGGATGAGGTCCCATAACAGACCCCAGTACATAATGGGTATCCGCAATCCGGTTGGTCCATTCCCTCATAGTCTCCGATACAGCATCCTTTAAGGTTGCCGTACCTGATTCCACCGAATGTACCTGTGCACCCAACAGCTTCATCTTATATACATTCAATGCCTGCCGCTCAATATCCTCTGCACCCATGAAAATCTCACATTCCATATCCATCAAAGCTGCGGCTGTGGCTGTGGCTACTCCGTGCTGTCCGGCTCCCGTTTCAGCAATGACTCTGGTCTTTCCCATTTTCTTTGCCAACAGGGTCTGACCTAAAACATTGTTAATCTTGTGAGAACCTGTATGATTCAAATCTTCCCTTTTCAGATAGATTTTTGCTCCGCCTAAATCCTCACTCATCCGCTTTGCCTCATATAAAAGTGACGGTCGTCCGGTATATTCCCGATTCAATTCCTCCAATTCCCTCAAAAAATCTTCGTCATCCTTATACTTCAGATACGCTTCTTCCAGTTCAATAACCGCGTTCATAAGGGTTTCCGGTATATATTGCCCTCCGTGTATGCCAAATCTTCCCTTTTCCATGTTACACACTCCTTATCCTTTCAATGATTTCTTTTATTTTATCCGGGTCTTTTTTTCTTTCCGTTTCCACACCGCTGCTGACATCAATCAATTCCGGGTGGAACATTTCTATTGCCTGTTTTACGTTTCCGGCTTCTATTCCTCCCGCCAGAGCAAAGGGTCTTTCGATTCCATCCAACAGTGTCCAGTCAAAGGTTTTTCCGGCTCCGGTTCCGTAATCAAAAAGTATTCTGTCTGCACTGCTCTCTTCTCCCCGTTTCACATCCTCCCGGCTGCGAACCCGAAAAGCTTTCCATATTTCTGTAGTGGGAAGGTCATTTCGCAGGCTGCGGATATAGTTTTCATCTTCATTGCCGTGTAGCTGAACAATGTCAATACACCCATTTTCTACACAAGCTATAATTTTCTCTCTTTGTTCATCCACAAAGACTCCCACCGCCGGAATTCTTCTGTCTAATCTTTCTCTCAGCCTTTTTGCCTGTTCCATGGTAACATTTCTATGGCTGGGGGGATAAAATATGAACCCTCCATAGTCCGGCTGATATTGGTTTACATAATCTATATCCTCTTCTCTGTATAACCCACAAATTTTTATCTTTGTTTGGAACATTCTTCTCACCTCTTTACTCTCCGGTGCTTTATCCTTTTGCCGCCTGCCGGAAGGACCGCAGCGTTTCTTCTGGGTATTCTGCCCGCATCAAGGCTTCTCCCATCAGTACCGCGTCGGCTCCTATCCCACAAAGGCTTCTCACATCCTCTTCTCCTTTTACTCCCGATTCCGCCACAAATACCGCTTCTTTGGGAATCTTTTCACGAAGACGTTTTGCATTTTCGAAATTCACGCTAAAATCTTTTAGATTCCGGTTATTTACTCCAATCAGCCTTGCCCCTGCTGCCACTGCGGAAGCGATTTCTTTCTCATCATGGGTTTCCACCAATGCACTGATTCCCAGTGTATCGCAGATTTCCAGATATTTTCTGATAGTATCCGTATCCAGCAATGCACAGATAAGCAGTACCGCATCGGCACCCATAACCTTTGCTTCATAAATCTGGTATTCATCTACCGTAAAATCTTTTCGTATCATCGGCAAGGAAACCTCCTGCCGTATCTGACAAAATATCTCATCGGAACCCAGAAACCATTTTGGCTCTGTCAGCACCGAGATACAATCCGCTCCGCTTTTCTCATAAGACTTTGCTATTTCCAGATACGGAAATTCCTCGGATATGATTCCTTTAGAGGGAGAGGCTTTTTTTACTTCACAGATAAATGACATTTCTTTTCCCTGCAAAGCTTTTTCAAAGCGGAAGGTTCCCTTTGGCAGAGCATAGGCTTCTTCCTTTATCTGCTCCAGACTTTTTTGTTCTTTAGCTCTTTTCACACGCTCTGCGGCATATTCCGCCAACTCATCCAATATCATAATCTGCTCCTTTATCCTATCGGTTGGATTCTTCAATGAATTCTTCCAGTTTTTTCTTTGCTTTTCCTGTATCAATCAGCTCTGCCGCCATTTTCACGCCTTCCTGCAAAGACTCTGCTTTTCCGCCAATATAAAGTCCTGCTCCGGCATTTAACAGCACCGCTTCTCTCTTGGCCCCCGGCTCTCCGCTTAGGATTGCCTTGGTAATCTCTGCATTTTCCTGTGGGCTTCCTCCCACCAGTTCTTCTTTCTTACAGGTAGTAAATCCAAAATCTTCCGGTCTTATCTCATAGGTGCGGTAACTTCCCTCATGAAATTCGCAGACGGTGGTTGGTGCCGACATGGAAATTTCATCTAATTTATCCTGTCCGTATACCACCATTCCTTTTTTGACACCCAGTCCGCTTAAAACCCGTGCCATAGGCTCCACCAATCCTTCCTCATAGACTCCCATAACCTGCATATTTGCCGCCGCCGGATTGGTCAGCGGTCCCAACAGATTGAAAACAGTGCGAATCCCCAGCTCTTTTCGTACCGGACCTACATATTTCATGGATGTGTGATACTTCTGAGCGAAAAGAAAACAGATACCGCTTTTTTCCAACATTTCTACGCATTTCTCCGGTTCCAAATCAATTTTTACCCCCAAAGCTTCCAGACAATCTGCTGCTCCGCTTTTGGAGGATGCCGCCCGGTTTCCGTGTTTTGCAATCTTTACTCCGCCGGAAGCTATGACGATGGCAGCGGTTGTGGAAATGTTGAAGGACATGGAACCGTCCCCGCCGGTTCCCACAATTTCCAAAAGGTCCATATTGTGATTTAATGGTAAGGCATGGGCTCGCATGGCAGAGGCACAAGCTGTGATTTCCTCAATATTCTCTCCCTTCGCCGCAAAGGTTGCCAAAAAAGCCGCGGTCTGAACATTGGTGGTTTCTCCCGACATAATTTCGTTAATTACCGTGTTTGCCTCATCATAAGTTAAATCCTGTCTCTCAATTAATTTCTTGGTTGCTTCCTGAATCATAGGTTATACCTCTCTTTCTCTTACAAATCCGATAAAGTTCTCTATCATTTTCATACCATCTCTGGTCAATATGGACTCGGGATGAAACTGTACTCCGTATACCGGATATTCTCTGTGATGTACTGCCATCACTTCTCCATCCTCCGTCTTTGCTGTTATTTCCAGACAGTCGGGAAGACTTTCTGTGTCCGCTGCCAGTGAATGGTATCTTGCCACCGGAGCAGGGCTTGGAATTCCCTGAAACAGTATGTCATTCTCTTTTAGCCTTATCATAGACTGTTTTCCGTGCATCAGTTTCTTTGCATGGGTAATCTTTGCTCCATAGGCTTCACAGATTGCCTGATGTCCCAGACATACGCCTAAGATAGGAATCCGCTCTCCCAGTTTTTTTACCACCTCAATACATACTCCCGCATCCTTGGGATATCCCGGTCCCGGAGAAAGTATGATTGCCTGAGGCTTCATCCTTTCTATCTCTTCTATGGTTTTTGCATCGTTTCGTATAATCTGAATGTCTGTCTCTATGCTTCCGATATATTGCACCAGATTATAGGAAAAGCTGTCGTAATTATCAATGAGAAGTATCATATCAGACTTCCTCCTTCCGCTCCCTGAATTGCCATTTTTACGGCTTTCGCTTTATTAAGACATTCTTCGTATTCCTTTTTCGGAACACTGTCTGCCACGATTCCCGCACCGCTTCGGATGAATACTTTTCCATTTTTCTTATAGGCAATTCTTATAGCAATACAGGTGTCCAGATTTCCGGTAAAATCAATGTAGCCAATGGCTCCTCCGTAAATTCCCCTTTTGTTGTTTTCCAATTCATTGATGATTTCACAGGCTCGTATTTTCGGTGCCCCGGAAAGGGTTCCCGCCGGAAGTATGGCATCAATAGCATCCAGAGTATGGACATCTTTTCGTACTTTTCCCGATACTGTGGAACCGATGTGCATGACTGCGGAAAAACGTTCAATGGACATATATTTTTCTACTTTTACACTTCCAAACTCGCTGATTTTTCCGATGTCATTCCTGCCCAAATCCACCAGCATATTGTGTTCCGCACATTCTTTTTCATCTGCCAGCAGTTCTTTTTCTAGCCGCTCATCCTCCTCCGGTGTCTTTCCTCTGGGTCTGGTTCCCGCCAACGGAAAGGTATGCACCACGCCGTCCTCCAGCTTCACCAGCGTTTCCGGTGAGGCTCCGGCAATTTCCAAATCATCACTGGAAAAGTAGAACATATATGGAGATGGGTTTGTGGTTCGCAGCACTCGGTAAGCATTCAAAAGACTTCCCTCATACTCTGCCTCCATGCGGTTGGAAAGCACCACCTGAAAGATGTCTCCCTCCCGGATATAGTTCTTTGCCTTTTCCACGATGGAACAGTATTCCTTTTCCTGAAACAGCATTTTAAAATCCGTTTTAAGTTTTCCCGGCTGTTCTTCCTTTGCCTTTCCCTTCAGAATCAGATTTTTCATACTCTCCAACTCCAAAAGTGCTCTTTGATATTCCGTTTCTATATCACTGCATTTTGCATTGACAATCAGTATGATTTTTTGTCGGTAATGATCAAAGGCAATGACCTTATCAAACAACATCAAATCCACATCCCGGAAGCCTTCCGTATCCTCTGCATCCAAATCCAGACTGTTTTCCGCATATTTGATGTAATCGTAGGAGAAATACCCTACCAATCCTCCGGTAAAAGTAGGCAGATAAGAAAACCTTGGGCTTTTATTTTCTTCGATAATCTGTTTTATCTGCTCTTTGGGATGTTTCGTCTCCATGGTGATTTTCGTGCCGGCGGTGATGGTTACCTTTCCATCCACACAGGTCAGTTCCAGCTTAGGGTCATATCCCAAAAAAGTATATCTTCCCCAGTTTTGATTATCCTCCGCCGATTCCAACAGATAACAGTGTTTACTTACATTTTTCAATTTCCGCAACACCTCAATCGGTGTCAGCAAATCGGAATACAGTTCCATGCTGATGGGAATAATCTGATACTCCTGTCCTTCTGCTATTTTTCTTGCTTCTTCCAATTCCGGTCTTATCATAATTGCTCCTTTCTACCCGGAGGACTTTTGCATTTTAGAAATTTCAACTGAATTTCCTACAACAAAAAACAGCCCATCCCTGACAATTCTGTCAAGGACGAGCTGTATTATATACCTCTCGCGGTGCCACCTTGCTTCACAGAGAAACTCTCTGTGCTCTCCATAGGATACCATCATATCCCGGGCAACTGACGTATGCCTCCACGTTGCAGAATACTCGGCTCTTCGCCTTTGACTGCACCCTCAGCGGTCCATTTGATAATCTGTGTTCGATCCGGCTCTCAGCTTCCCGGACTCTCTGTGCGAGCATAACTACCGTTATCTCCGCTTCAACGGTTTAAAGTGTTATTAGATTGTAGTCATATTATCACTCTTTTTTTCTGATGTCAAGAGATGATTTTTATTTTTTTAACCTGTGGTTTTTGCCGAAAGGGAAAATACATCTGAGGATTTTCCGATTACCACGATGTGGTCATCCTTCTGAAAAATGTAATTTCCTCCCGGTGAAGGATTCAAGGAACTGCCGCTTTTTACGGCTATGATATTGATATTATAGGATTTGCGGACGTTAATGTCCTCAATGCTTTTGCCTTGCCACTCCGGCACAATGGAAATCTCAAAAATAGAGTATTCCGAAGTCAGCTCAATATAATCAAAAATATTTGTGGCATTGTAACGTACCGCCAGTTTTTCCGCAATTTCAAATTCCGGGAAGAATACTTCATCCGCTCCGATTTTTTTCAAAAACTCCGCCTGTCTTTTCCGCTTTGCCTTTGTAACTACATGGACTGCTCCCAATTCCTTCAGAATAGAGGTGATTTCTAAGGAATCATAAAAATTTTCTCCCACTACCACAAAGCAGTAGTCAAAATTATTGACACCCAGAGAACGTAAAACTCCCTCATCCGTACAATCTCCTACAAAAGAATCGGGAAACTCCGGTGAAAGCTTCTGTATCAGCTCTTCGTCTTTGTCCACAATCATTACATCATTTCCCATCTCCTGCATTTTTTCTGCCAGATACTGTCCGATAATTCCCATTCCTATAATCAGTATTGATTTCATTTTCTTCTCCTTCTATCCCACTAAAATTCTTTCCGACGGACGTTTGGTCGGTGCATTGGTCCGTCTCTCAGCAAATACTAAAAGCAGAGACAAACCGCCGATTCTTCCGCCGTACATCAAAATCATTAAAACCACCTTTGCAACGGCTCCCAGCTGGGTAGTGATTCCTCTCGTCACTCCCACTGTGCCTGCTGCCGATATGGTTTCAAATAAAATATCTTCCATCGGAATCGGCTCCACAAAGCAAATCAACATGGTTGCCAGTAAAATACCACTGATATAGACAATGATAATGGATACGGCATGCTTTAATACTCCGTTATCCAATCTCTTTTTAAAAACCGTTACCTCTGTCTTTCCCTTTGCCATGGCTATGGCGGTCAAAATTACCGCTGCCAATGTGGTGGTCTTGATACCTCCTGCGGTGGAACCCGGACTTCCTCCGATAAACATTAATATCATGGTCAGCAGGCTTCCCGCCTCGGAAAGACTTCCCATATCCATGGTATTAAAGCCTGCGGTTCGGCTGGTAACCGACATGAACGCTGCCGACAGCATACGTTCTCCGCCGCTCATTCCTTTTAGATTTCCGTTTCCCTCAAAAATCAGATATCCTACGGTTCCCGTAACCAACAGAATCACGGTAGTAACTATGACAATCTGAGAATGCAGGGAAAACTCCCGAAATTTTCCTTTACAGTTGATAATATCCGACCAGACAAAAAATCCGATACCACCGATCATAATCAACAGCATGATTACTATGTTTACCACCAAATCTGTCTCATATGCTGTCAGCGAAGAAAACGCTTCATACCTACCCATCAAATCAAATCCCGCATTGCAAAATGCGGAGACTGCGTGGAAAACGGCATAATATGTACCTTGAAGAAACCCCATCTTCGGGCAGAAACGGAACATCAGAATGACGGCTCCCACTGCCTCAAAAATAATGGTTCCCTTGATAATTCTTCTTACCAGCACTACCATTCCGCTGATTCTGGTGTTTCCTGCGGACTCTTTTAACAACATTCTTTCATGGAGTCCGATTTTTTTCTTAAAAAAGATTGCAAATGTACTGATGATTGTCATAAGTCCGATTCCGCCAATCTGTATCATCACAAGAATAACCAGTTGACCGAAAACCGTCCAATGGGTAAAAGTATCATATACCACAAGCCCTGTCACACAGGTGGCACTTGTGGCAGTGAACATTGCATTTAAAAAGGGGGTCCATTCCCCGTTTCGTGCCGAAATCGGCAGACATAACAGTAATGTTCCTATCAAAATTACACAAAAAAAGCTAAGTGCAATTACTCTGGTCGTACTGAGATTCCGTATCCAATTACGAGCCACTTCTTTTTCCTCCATAATAAGCAGAACACTCCCCTAGCCTCTGTATCTTATGTGACGTTCTCTAAGGGAGCATTCTGTATTCTTTTCTTTCTTAAATTCTGGCAACGCCTGTTTCTTTTGCCGCTTTGGCAACTGCTTTGGCAACTGCGGATGCCACATTTTTATCCAATGCACTTGGAATGATATAGTCGGCACTCAACAGGTCATCGGTCACAAAGGATGCAATGGCCTTTGCCGCAGCAATCTTCATCTCTTCATTGATTTCGCTTGCCCGCACATCCAGAGCTCCTCGGAAGATACCCGGGAATGCAAGTACATTGTTAATCTGATTCGGAAAATCACTTCGGCCGGTTCCCACAACTGCTGCTCCGGCTTCTTTTGCCAAATCAGGCATGATTTCCGGTGTCGGGTTCGCCATGGTAAACAATACCGGGTTCTCGTTCATGGACTGTATCATCTCTTTCGTGACACAATTCGGTACAGATACGCCTACAAAAACATCTGCTCCCTTCATAGCATCTCCCAGATTTCCGGTTCGTTTCTCTTTATTTGTAATCTCTGCCAGCATTTTCTTGTGAGCCTCTAATCCTGCCGGACGGTTCGGATATAAAATCCCATGCTCATCCACTGCTATGACATTCTTTACACCGGCAGCCAGCAGCATCTTGATAATTGCTGTTCCCGCCGCTCCCGGTCCGTTTACAACTACTTCAATATCCTCTATGTTCTTTCCCACAACCTTCAAGGCATTTAATAATGCAGCCGTCACAACCACTGCTGTTCCGTGCTGGTCATCATGGAAAATCGGAATATCCGATACCTTTTGCAGCTTTTCCTCAATCTCAAAGCAACGAGGTGCGGAAATATCTTCCAGATTGACGCCGCCAAAGCTTCCTGCCAACAGGCTGATTGTACGGACAATTTCATCTACATCTTTGGAACGCACACAAAGTGGTATGGCATCCACATCGGCAAAGGCTTTGAACAATGCACATTTACCTTCCATAACCGGCATTCCAGCTTCCGGTCCGATATCCCCCAGACCCAGTACTGCCGTTCCGTCGGTTACCACTGCCACCAGATTGGATCTTCTGGTCAGCTCATAGCTTTTGCTGATATCCTTTTGTATTTCCAGACAAGGCTGTGCAACTCCCGGTGTATACGCCAGAGACAAATCCTCTCTGTTCTCTATGGTGGCACGGCTGATGACTTCTATCTTTCCCTGCCACTCATAGTGCTTTTTCAATGATTCTGATGCGTAATCCATTTCTTTCCTCCTATACCCGCGGAAGGCTGTCAAATCCCGGTTTCAAATCCTCATCTGTCGGTATGCAATCACTCATTTCACCGTTGTGGAACTTCTCATATGCCACCATATCAAAATATCCGGTTCCGGTAAGTCCAAAGACAATGGTTTTCTCTTCTCCGGTTTCCTTACATTTCATTGCCTCATCAATAGCTACCCGGATGGCATGGCTGCTTTCCGGTGCCGGAAGGATTCCCTCCACTCTGGCAAACTGCTCTGCCGCCTCAAATACCTTTGTCTGCTCTACACTTCTTGCCTCCATCAGTCCGTCATCATACAACTGGGACAAAGTGGTACTCATACCGTGGTAACGCAGACCGCCTGCATGATTTGCGGACGGAATAAAACCGCTGCCCAGCGTGTACATCTTAGAAAGCGGACATACTTTTCCGGTGTCACAGAAATCATATGCATATTTTCCTCTTGTTAGACTTGGGCAGGATGCCGGTTCTACTGCGATAAAGTGATAGTCCTTCTCGCCTCTTAATTTTTCTCCCATAAACGGAGAGATTAATCCTCCCAAATTGGAGCCGCCGCCTGCACAACCGATAATAATATCCGGCTCAATTCCGTATTTCTCTACGGCTGCCTTTGTCTCCAGACCGATTACAGACTGGTGCAGCAACACCTGATTCAACACGCTTCCCAATACATAGCGGTAGCCCTCTGTATTTGTGGCAACCTCTACGGCCTCGGAAATGGCACATCCAAGACTTCCTGTGGTTCCCGGATGCTCCGCTAAAATTTTTCTTCCTACCTCTGTGTCCATGGAAGGTGACGGTGTCACACTTGCTCCATAGGTTCTCATAACCTCTCTTCGGAAAGGTTTCTGCTCGTAGGATACCTTTACCATATATACTTTACAATCCAAATCAAAATAAGAACATGCCATGGAAAGTGCGGTTCCCCACTGACCTGCTCCGGTTTCTGTGGTGACGCCCTTTAAGCCCTGCTTTTTTGCATAATAAGCCTGAGCAATGGCTGAATTCAGCTTATGGCTTCCGCTGGTATTATTTCCTTCAAATTTGTAATAAATCTTTGCCGGAGTCTGTAATTTTTCTTCCAGACAATAAGCACGTACCAACGGTGACGGACGATACATTTTGTAGAAATTCCGAATTTCTTCCGGAATATCAATATATGCATCTGTATCATTTAATTCCTGTGCCACCAATTCGTCACAGAATACATGACCCAGTTCCTCTGCTGTCATCGGCTGCAAAGTTGCCGGATTCAAAAGAGGTGCCGGTTTGTTCTTCATATCCGCACGGACATTATACCATTGGGTCGGCATCTCACTTTCTTCTAAATAAATTTTATACGGGATTTCTTGTTTTTTCATAGGTACTTTACTCCTCCATTTTTCTCGTATTGTATTACAAACCGATTTTTTTTACAATAGATTACAAAAACTTTTTCTTCTTAAATATCCAAAGACTGATGATTACCACCAGAATACTGACGATAATTACCACAGGGTATCCGTAGTTCCAAGTCAGTTCCGGCATATGGGTGAAGTTCATTCCATACCACCCTGCAATCAGAGTCAATGGCAAAAATACAGTGGTAACGATGGTCAGAACCTTCATGACATTATTCTGACGGATACTGATTTCTGACTGGTACACATCCTGAACCTGCATGGCGTATTCCCGCAGTACCTGAGTCTCCTCCTGAAGCCGTGCTGCACGGTCTGCAAAAATCCGAAATGACGCTGCCTCCTTTTTACCGAAGAAATCCAACTCATTCTCATACATGTTTTCTCCCAAATCCGCCAACTGGCTGTAATAACGATAGAATCTGGAAATCTCTTTTTTTAGCTGGAGCATACGATAGTTGAAATTTTTTCCTTCATCCTCCACCATATGTTCTTCTAATTTCATGATTTCTTTTTCCAAGGACGCCAGATAAATCAAATCATCATCCACCAACGACACTAAAAAATCATACAAAAACCGTTCCAGCGAATAGCCTTTCCGCAGCTTCTGGGACATAATTTTTTTGATACTTGCTTCTACCAATCCTGTATCATCAATGAAAATCAGTTTTTTTTCCAGAATATAAAAGGCGAAGCCCATATTTTTGTCATGTTCTTTTTTGATGGGAATATGGAAAGTTCCGAACAGATAATTAGGATGATTTTCCAGCTTACAAAAATGGATATTATCCTCACTCTGATTCAGCAGATAGGTTGCCCGAATGTCCATTTCCTGTTCCCATTCCTTTTGGGTAAAAACTGCCACGGTGTTTTGTTCATGCTTCCACTCTGTAAGATCCGACTCTTCCATCCTGTCTTTTCTTATCTCGTAAAACATTCTGTCGCCTCCTTACCTCTTACTATCCATCATAACACACTTCTTGCCTCTTTATAAAAAAATCGAAAAGAATTTCTTTGCTAATTACATTTTTTTACCAATTCTTACAATAACCCTTGGTTATAATTTTGCTTGCTTTGGCACATACTTCTGGTGTACGGAAGAATGTTCCAAGAATATGAATATAATAGCAAATAATTGCAGAAAGGATCTTTATGAAAGAACCATACCGAATTAGGCAGGCTGTGGCAGTTGCCGCTTTTGCATCCGCTCTTGCTGTCTGTTCTTACGCCGGGGACAATCCCGACAGCCAACAGACCGCCGATGCTCCTACGGAACTTCACATGACCTGCGAAAAGGAAAAAAAGAATAAGGATGTGGTTGCTGCTTCTTATATCAGCAGCCCCGACCAAAGCAAAAGCGATATTGAATATGAGGAACTAAACGGTTCCATCCAGACCACAGTGTATGCCAAACAATATGTCACACTGACAAAGGAACACCTGATACCCAATGTCCTGCTGACTGCCTATGAAGCCAGCGAGGTAAGCTGCGGAGCGTCTGCCGATGGAATCACCAAAACCGGAACACGGGTTGCTGCGGGAAGAACCATTGCAGTGGATCCAAAAGTCATACCCTTGGGAAGTAAGGTGCGAATTAACGGTCACACCTACATCGCCGAGGACGTAGGGGGAAAAATCAAAGGAAACCGTATTGATATTTATATGAATACCGTAGAGGAATGTCTATGTTTTGGAACCCGATACGCAGATGCCGTATGGCTGGAAGAATACGATGCTGTACAAACCATTAAATATACTTTCGAAAACGGAACTCTGATTGCACAGGAAGTGGTGCAGGAAGAAGTTATTAAATAAAAGGGCTATAAAAAATCCCTTCAAAAAGGGGCTGTTGCAAAAAGATCAATCTTTTTTGCAACAGCCCTTTTGGACTCTCTTACTGTCTTTTATATTTTAGTAATTCTCTTTTCTTACTTCAAAATAGCTCTTGGAATATCCGCAAACCGGACATACAGTCGGGGCTTTCTTGCCCATTACCAGATGACCGCATACACGGCACTCCCACATAGCTTCTTCGCCTTTTTCAAATACCTGCTGCATCTCAACGTTTTTCAATAATGCACGATATCTCTCCTCGTGAGCTTTCTCGATAGCTCCCACTTTACGGAAACGCTCTGCCAGCTCCGGGAATCCCTCTTCCTCTGCATCTTTTGCAAAACGGTCATACATATCGGTCCACTCGTAATTCTCACCTTCTGCTGCATGTAAAAGGTTCTCTGCGGTACTTCCGATTCCGCCTAATTCCTGAAACCATACTCTCGCATGCTCCTGCTCGTTTCTGGCTGTTTTTAAGAAAAGCTCTGCTAACTGCTCGTAACCTTCCTGAATAGCGATATTCGCAAAATAAGTATATTTATTTCTTGCCTGACTTTCTCCAGCGAATGCATCCTGCAAGTTTTTCTCTGTCTTAGTTCCTGCATATGGATTTTCTCCGGATGCTTCCTCTACCTTCTCGAATTTATCTGCCGGCTGCTTACATAATGGACAGATAAAATCTGCCGGAAGGTCTCCCTCACACTCATGAACATATCCACAAACACTACAACGATATTTACTCATTCTATTTCCTCCTATGTCATATTTTATGCTATGCGGATATTATATCACATCTTTTTTTAAATTTCACTATCTTTTTTAAAAATAATTCCTATTATTGTTTTATCTTTTATAAAAAAGAGAACCTTGTTGTGCAAGATTCTCTCCTTATGGCACATGATTGCCATCTATTACATTTCTCCTAATATTTTTTTCAAATCCTCTTCCGGTGTACTGATTGGCGTAATGTTATATTTCTCAACCAATATATCTAACACGTTGGGAGAAATAAATGCCGGAAGGGTTGGTCCTAATAAAATATTTTTGATACCAAGATGCAACAATGTCAATAAAATGCAGACTGCCTTCTGTTCATACCATGAAAGAACCAATGTAAGAGGCAATTCATTGACATCACATTCAAATGCATCTGCCAATGCTAATGCCACCTGAATGGCACTATATGCGTCATTGCATTGTCCCATGTCCAGAATCCGCGGAAGACCTTCAATTTTTCCCAAGTCCAAATCATTAAGACGGTATTTTCCACATGCCAGTGTCAATATGATGGTATCCATGGGGGTCTTTTTTGCAAATTCCGTATAATAGCTTCTTCCCGGTGCCGCTCCGTCACATCCACCAACGAGAAAGATATGGCGGATTTTTCCGTGTTTGATTAAATCAATGATTTTCCCTGCATTTTCCAAAACTGTTCCATGGGCAAATCCTGTGGTTACAACAGAACCCCCGTTGATTCCGGTCAAAGGTTTGTCTTCCCTGTACCCTCCACATTCCAATGCTTTTTCAATTACCGGCGTAAAATCCTTATCCTCTCCAATGTGTACTAATTCCGGGTAGGATACAATGGAAGTGGTAAATACTCTGTCACAATAACTCTGACGTACCGGCATCAGACAGTTTGTGGTAAATAAGATCGGGGCCGGAATATTATGAAACTCTGCCTGCTGACTCTGCCATGCCGTTCCGAAATTTCCTTTGAGATGAGGATATGCCTTCAACCTAGGATATCCATGTGCCGGCAGCATCTCACTGTGGGTATAAATATTAATACCTTTGTCCTTAGTCTGTTCCAAAAGCAGTTCCAAGTCATGCAAATCATGACCGCTTACCACAATAAATGGACCCTTTTCAATGGTAAGAGGAACTTCCGTGGGAACCGGAGTTCCATAGCTTTCTGTATTGGCACGATCCAACATTGCCATACATTTATAGTTTACATCTCCGGTTTTCAGCACCAGTGCCAACAACTCATCTTTACTGTAATCTTCTCCGATTGCATATAAACCGTCGTAGAAAAAGGACTTAACCTCATCATCTTCGTATCCCAGTGCATAGGAATGATAGGCATATGCCGCCATACCTCTCATTCCAAATAAAATCAAAGATTTCAGAGAACGGATATCCTCATGGTCATTCCATATTTCCTGCACATCATAATCCTGTGTCTTCGGTAAGATTTTTTCTTTCTCTGAATGAACCTCCTCTATCAACTTACAAATGGTATCATTATAGAAATTTACATTTGTAATGGTTGTAAATAATCCTTTCATTACCAATTCATCTGCTTTTTTAGTCGCTTCTGCTGATTTTACTGCCCGGGCAAGTCCAATTAAGGCTCCCGTCAGTTCATCCTGATAATTTGCCGTATCTGCTTTTTTTCCACACACACCCGCTCTTCCTTCACAGCCTGTATTATGAGCGGTTTGCTGACATTGAAAACAAAACATATCTCCCATAAATTACCTCCTGATTCACCAAAGCCGAAAAATCTGCTCCCTTCGGCATTTTCCGGCTTTATGGCTTCTTTCAAGGTAATTATTCCCTATAAAATGGAAAAAATGCATGGTTTCCCTATCATGTTATGTTTTTGGCACAAATATCCTCCATACAGCATTTTTCACAGTGGGGTGTGGTTCTTGCGGTACACACATCTCTACCGTGGTATACCAGCCTATGGCAAAAATCACTTCCCTCTTCCGGTGGAATTAATTTCCACAATGCCATCTCCACTTTCTTCGGCTCTTTCACTCCATCCACCAGACCCATACGATTGACCAGACGGATACAATGGGTATCGGTCACAATTGCCGGCTTTCCAAAGACATCTCCCATAATCAGATTGGCACTTTTCCTGCCTACTCCCGGCAGCTTTAACAATGCATCAAAATCGTCCGGCACCTTGCCGCCGTATTGGTCTCTTAGGATTTTCATACAGGCACTGATATCTCTGGCTTTGCTGTGTCCCAATCCGCAAGGCTTCACAATTTTTTCAATCTCTTCCACCTCTGCTTCTGCCAAAGCCTCCACCGTAGGATATTTTGCATACAGTTCCTGTACCACCACATTGACTCTGGCATCCGTACACTGTGCTGCCAGCCGCACACTGACCAGCAGCTTCCATGCCTGATTATAATCTAAGGTACATCCTGCATCGGGATATTCTTTTTTCAACCGCTGAATAGCTTCCAACGCCAACGCTTCTTTTGTCATTGATACCCTCTCTTTTCCTCTGAAATCATTTAAAATCGTTTACAATACTATCGTAATTTATCGGTTTATAGAACTGTTCTCTTACATCTCCCATCTGGGGATTTCCCAATATCCACATGATTTTTGTCAATACCGCTTCTAGGGTCATGTCGTAGGATTCCAACAGATTACATTCTTTTTTTATCTCGTTTCCCACCTGATAGATGGTCATATCGCTTCCCTCATGCACTACCTGAGTCGCCATTACCACTGCCTTTTTTGGGTATTTTTTGCACAGACGGTAAAAAGCTTCTGCCAGAGAATGGGGAATCCCTCCCACACCGAAGCTTTCCACGATGATTCCCTGATACTGTTCAAATATAGGCTGTAAGATTTCTTCACTCATTCCCGGTGTCAGCTTTAACAAAAATATCCGGTGTTCCAGATTTTCATAGAAGTTCACTTCTTCCCAGAATTTTTCCATAGGGATATATCGCATAATTTTCCCATTTTGTATCATGGCAAGACAAGGAAAATCTATACTGGAAAAAGCATTGTAGCTTTTGGATCGAATCTTTTTGGCTCTGGTTCCGGCAATTACTTTTCCATCAAATACAATCTGCACTCCCTGAGACTGGCTGTCTGCCGCATATAAGAAGCTGTCCCACAGATTGGTCTTGGCATCTGTGATATCCATATTGATTGGCCGTTGTGCTCCGGTAATGACGATTGGCTTATCCGAGTTCTGTATCATATAGGATAACGCCGCTGCAGTATATGCCATGGTATCCGTACCGTGAGCAATGACAAACCCGTCGTAGTTTTGGTATTCCTGACGGATGGTCTTTACCAGAATGCTCCAATGCTTCGGTTCCATATTGGTACTGTCTATATTAAAGGGCTGAACCGTTTCTACCTGACAAATCTCTTTTATCTGAGGTATGTAGGAAAGCAATTCCTCCGGTGTAATTTGAGGTGTCAGACCATTTTCGGTTTTCTTGGATGCAATGGTGCCTCCGGTTGCAATCAATAATATTTTTTTCATCTTCTTTTCCTGCTTATCATGATAATGTTTTTATGGTATACAATCCATGTCTGTTACAATAACAATAAAATCTTCCGGAGCCTCTGATTTTAAATCTTGCTTCTGCATTTCCCTCAGGATACAGTTTTGCAATGTCAAAGACTCCGTCTGAAGCATATGCCAAAAATGAGATATAATGTTCCTTTGTCATTTCATGGTTCACGGTCACAAAATACTCATCTTCTATTTTTTCCACCTGAATGATATGCTTTTCATCCTGCTCCTCCGCTTCCAGCAATGGCAATACGATGCCGCAACAGCTCACAACTGCTTCGCCAATGCTGTGAATCACATTTCCGCATACCGGGCAGACATACAAAGCTGATTTCAGAATATTGGCAGAACGGTTGTTATTTGTGATATCATTCCCTGACAACAGTTCTATGGTGGATATATTAAGTGCCTTTGCGATTGGCTCAAGCAAGGTTATGTCAGGATACCCCCGACCATTCTCCCACTTTGAAACTGTCTTATCACTGACGTTCAGCATTTCTGCCAGTTCTACCTGCGTAAGTTTTTGCTTTTCTCTGAGCCTTTTTATCACAGCTCCTGTCACATATTGATTCATTTGATAATCTCCTTTTGGGAAAATGTTATCATTGGCGTTGCCTGCATACAACCTACGCAGGGTAGAGAGTTTAACCTATTTCTTCTTTACCGGTAGACAAACCTCTGTAACAAATTCATCCGGATTCTGCGTCTCGTGGGGACTCACATGATAAATGTTCGTCATCGGTCCGTCTGTTTCATATCCGTTTGCTTCTGCCCATGCATATACCGCCGAATATACCTCTCCTATCAGTTCATAAGCTCCCTGATAAGTAGCACTGGCAACAGTAACCGGCGGCAGTGTCTTAAACTTTACGTGTTCGGTATCCGGGTAACTTCCTTTTACGGTTTTCTGTGCTTCAACATCTACATCCGTTTCCTTCCATTCCGCATCATGGAACACAACACTACAAAGACATGGCTCCGCCGGGATAAGATTCATGTGGTCAGTTTCCTCGCACATGACTCCCCAGACCATACCTTCTTCTTCGTATCTTGGAATTGTCATACGCACACAAGCTGCATAACGTTCCGGGATTGTTTTTAATGTAATATCGTAATTCATGTCCTCTCCTTTTCCCAGCCTTTCTATGGCTGTATCCAGAAGTCTCATACGATATGCTGTTTCTTCCGCCATTGTGGATAATTCTGCACGACGAATGCGGAAATGTCTTTCCAACTCTTCCGGTTTGTCATAACAGTCAAGCATTTCCCTGATGGCAGCCAGACCGAATCCCATATCTTTAAGGGCGGTAATGCGACATGCCACAGGCAGTTGCTCCTCACTGTAATAACGATAACCCGTAAATGGATCAATCTCCACAGGTTTCAATAAGTTTATCTCATCATAATGACGCAGCATACGAATGCTGACTCTGGTAAGTTTTGAAAAATCTCCGATTTTTAACATTCGGACGTCCTCCTAATCAGTTGTTTTTTGAGCTCAAATATAGGATAAGACCTGCCACTATGTGAGAGTCAATAGTTTTTATTGAACCCTTTTATAATATTTCCAAAAGTTGATGGTTTCTTTTAAATCTTCTTCATCCGTAAATAGATTCAGCTCTTTTGCTACTTCAATAGCAAAATCCACATACGCATTTGCCCGTGCTGTTATCACATGATGATCGTTTTCGATATCCGAATCTGTAGAGTGGGTGGATTCTATTCCGTTTAAGATTCCTGCCTCATCCAACAAATCCACTCCGGCACAAATGGCAGCAATCAGAACTCCTCTTTTCTTTAATTCCTGCAAATATGCTCTTACTTTCTCATTATTGATATTAGAAATATTTCCTCCCGGTACGATAAAACTTCTTATCTCTTTTGTGTCCACATCATCTAATGCCATATCCACTTTCACAGAATATCCTTCCATGGTTCTTACCGGTCCGCCGTCCAAAGAACAAAGAACCACATCACAATCCGTATAACTCATAAAATAATTCAGTATCACTATCTCATAAAAACAGCTTTTATCATATACAATAAATACATCCTTCATCCGATTTCCTCCAATCGTCTCTTAATGCAGATATTTTGCATGATATTCCATATTGATTTCTTTAAGTTCTTTTTTTCCGTCAATGTAGTCTTGGTAAATTCCCCAAGGAGAACCTCCCCCCAGTCCGCAGGAAGAACAGTTCTCACATCCTCCGCCTCCGCAATCCAAAGACTCCCGGATAATTTCTTCCCGTTCTTCTTTAGTTGTATCCTTAATCAAAAGACTTTTCATGCAGATTACCTCCTTCTCTACGATGCACGGCTTTCTGCGTGGTATCGTAACACAGATTTATTTGTTTTAGAAATTAATTCCCATATATATTTTCATTATGAATACCATCAAAATAACCAATAGGACTGCAACAGCAAAAATACTAATTTTTGATAAAAGTGTTCCTTTTTTCTTATTTTTCTGATTTCTATGTTGTATAGCAAGGGGGTCCGATTGATTCATAATACGCTTAATAAAAGTTTGAATCCATCGAATGTCATTTTGGGTGCATACTTTTTTAGCAAAAGCACCTTCCTCATGTGCCAGATTATTCCTAATATGTCGCATCTTTTTCAATTGGCTCAAATCGTCTTCCCAATTAGGGATATCACGATAATTACTGTATGGGACATCCTTCATATCATCAATATAATTTGTAACACCATTATGAGAGCCATACATCTCTCCGCACAGCTTTTCCAATTTCTTGAATTCCTCAAAAAAAATATAGTTTAAATTATTCATTTCCTTACTCCCTACTTATTCGGTTTCTCTCAGAAGTAGCATTCTCCACATACCCCACACTCTTCATGAAAACCTCTTTTGTATGTTAACAAACCATATTATAACAATAGCTATACTAATTAAAATATCATTTCACAGGAAGCTCAGGGGCCTAATGCCCCTTATGCTTCGCCTTCTTTTTTTGCTGCTTTAGTTCAAACATTCGTGCCGCTTCAGCCAATTTTTGTTCTCGGCTTTTTACCTTACGTTCCTGTTTGTTCTGCTCCTGTTGTAACTTAAGTGCCTGCTGCGATTTTGTACCAATTCCATGCTCCTGCAATTCTCTTTTTACATTTCGCTGCATCCTTTTCGGATTTTGCTTTGCTTCTTTTACAACAGTTGCCACAGCCGGACTGAATTGTAAACTGTAATAGTGCTTTAATACGAACTCATACACCTCGTAATCCTTCGGCTCAGCACCGAAGGTAACTTTAGCTACAGATAGTTTTCCATCTTCGAGTCTCTCGAAAACCCCTACCCAGAACGGTTCTTCAAAAAACACCGTCAGTTTTCCACTTACTTTGCCCATGACAATCCCTCCTTAAAGATTTCAATAAACAAAGAATGGACAACCCGGAGGGGCAGGTTACTTACCCTGACAAGCAGGACGGCCGGGCTACCTACCGGCTCTGGCACATCTACGATGCACGTTGCGTTTTTATCTTTGCTGTTGTAGAGCTATAATTTGCTCCTTACTATATTTTTCAAATAGTATTATAACATATTTTTCCCCTTTGCATTAGGGGGGATAAATCCCTTATATTAGTGTACAAACAGAACCATATACAACTGTTATTTACATTTCTACCAATACTTTCCATCTTCCGTTACGCTTACCATTTTCACGACAAATCAACCCTTTTTCCTGCATTTCAACAGTTCTTGTCTTAACGCTTCTTTCAGACTTTCCTATTTTCAATGCTAATTCTTTTTGAGTAATGCTTGGATTTTTAACTAATTCCTTTAGTATTGTCATTTCTTCCAAAGTGCAATTATTGCACTTTGGATTATCTACTTTTGCACTTTGAATCTCTTCATTTACATTTTTAGAAAAAGTTCCACTAATATGCATCGCTCTATTATGAAGTTCATTCTTTTCATCCAGCAACAGATTTCTAAGGAATAACTCCAAATATTCTGTTGTCTCATGGATACCATTTTTTAGATCATTATAATTTGCTCGCACAAGTGCATTTCTAAAATACCATGCATTTTCAGCAAATATATCATTGGTTGCATCAAAGCCTAACGTTCTCAGATACTTAATAAAAAATACTGCTGTTGTTCTGGTATTTCCCTCACTAAATATATGACTCTGCCAAAGTCTGGATACAAACACTGCCAAATGATGAATAATTTCATCCATAGAAAGCTTCTTATAACTAAATTTTTTTTCTTCAGAAAAATCATATTCAAGTGTTGCCTTAAGCTCAGACGCACTGCCATAAATAACTGTTGCACCATCTAAAACCCATTCTTTTTTTGTTATATTATAATCTCTGATTTTTCCAGCATGACTATAGATTCCTGCAAACAATTTCTTATGAATGGAAATATACTCATTAGGCGTAAAACTAAATGCTTTCTCAGAAAGGATTTTTGTAATTCGAACTGCAACCTTGTCAGCTTCCTCGGTTCTATCCTCATCATCAGATTTCGGATTTTCTTCATAATAACTGTTTAAAAGTTCCTGTGCTTCATCAATTGATATATCCCCCTCAATATTTTTAATGGCAGTATCAATCAAATACTGAGAAGGCTTCAGTCCATCTACTGCCTGAAGTCCAATAGCTGTATGCCATGCATATCCTTTATCTCTTTTAGTTGGTTCAGATTGCTTTATATATTCTTTGAATGGATCATTATACAAGCCATCACCTCATTTCAATCTACTATTTTCTCGACAATAACACTACCGTCTCCACATGCCCCGTATGCCCAAACATATCCACTGCCCTGACCTTCTTCAACTCATATCCTTCCCCACACAGGTACTTCAAATCCCGTGCCAGAGTTGCGGAATCACAGCTTACATAAACCACACGCTGCGGCTCCATCTGCACAATGGTTTCCAGACACTTGACGTCGCAGCCCTTCCGTGGCGGGTCCACCACAATCACATCCGGATGGAGCATTTCCGTGTCCGCTCCCTTTGCACTCTCCCTCTCATAAAAATCCGGCAAGACCTCCTCTGCCTTTCCCACAAAAAACTCTGTATTGGTAATCTGATTAATCTTGGCATTGGTTCTGGCATCCTCAATGGCAGGTGCCACAATCTCAACACCGTACACTTTTTTTGCCTTCTGTGCCAGAAACAGCGAAATAGTTCCGATACCGCAGTACAAATCCCAGACCGTCTCGCCACCGTTTAAGCCTGCATAATTCAAGGCGGTGGAATAAAGCTTTTCTGTCTGAATCGGATTTACCTGATAAAAAGACTGCGGAGAAATCCGATAGGCAATTCCTGCTCCCTGCTGCTCCAGATTTTTTCCGGTTCTCAGGTGAATGTAATCTGTAATATAGTCCTGTCCCCAAAGAGTCTCCACCTTTTCTCCCAATATCACATTGGTGTTCTTCTCATTGATATTTATAGAGATACTGGTCATACCGTCTAGTTTACATAATTTTCCTACCAATTTTTCTGCATGGGGCAGCTTCGGTGCATTGATGACCACACAAACCATCCATTCTCCGGTGGTAAATCCATATCGGGTCAGCACATGACGCACCACACCCTGATGGGTCTTTTCATCGTATGGCTCTATGTGGTATTGTTCCATAAAGGAAATTACCACATCCAGAATCTTCTCATTTTGAGGCATTCCCAACAGACAATTCCGGTTGGGAATAATATTGTGGGTTCTGCCTGCATAGAATCCCGTGATAATGTTTCCATCCTTATCTTTTCCCACCGGAAACTGTGCCTTATTGCGATAGTGATACGGCTCCTTCATGCCCATAATCGGCTCCATGACCTCATTCAGCAATTCTTCGGAAAAACCGCCAATCCGCATCAGGTTATTTTTCACCTTTCGCTCCTTGAACTCCAGTTGTTTTTCATAGGAGAGTCCTTGAATCTGACAGCCGCCGCAGGCTCTGTGAAATTCACAGCGAGGTGTCACACGATACTCCGATGGCTCCAGAATCTCCATCAGCCGTGCGTATCCGTAATTCTTTTTCATTTTCATAATCTTTACGGATACCAAATCCCCAATAACTGCATCTTTGACAAAAAGAGGGATATTTTCGGCTCTGCCGATTCCCTCTCCGTCAATTCCCATATCTTCAATTTTTATGGTTAAAATATCATCTTTTTTCATCATTTTACTTGCTCGTTCTGCGAATGTTGGACTCCAAGAAACGATTGTAGCCCTGCCACTCCGTATTTCCCTCTGCGGTGGCAGAAAGAGCCTCTTTCATAGTCTCCATCTTAGCATCCGTATTATCTGCAAAGCTCAATGCCAGTGCCTCTATCAGTCCCGGCTTTTTCGGTGAACCGTATTCCAGTTCTCCGTGGTGAGCTAAAATACAATGCTTCAATTCATTTCCAAGACGAACCGGGAAATCCGGTATCTGACGGATACGTTCTCCTACAAATTCCGCCCCCATCATAATATGACCCAAAAGCTGTCCCTCATCTGTGTAATCATTTTCCGGGAAAGTGGACAGCTCCTCTAATTTTCCGATGTCATGGAACATTGCCGCTGTCAATAACAAATCCCGGTTTATCATAGGATAATTTCCGGCAAAAAAGTCACAGATTTTGGTAACGCTTAGGGTATGTTCCAAAAGACCTCCCACAAATCCGTGGTGTACGCTTTTGGCTGCAGAATGGAATTTAAAACGCTTTTCAAAATCCTCGTCCTCCAAAAATACCCCGGACAATAACTGTTTCAAATATGGATTCTGCACGCTTCGGATATATTCTGACAATTCCTGATACATCTGGTCAATATCCTTCTCACTGACCGGAAGATAATCCGATGGCTCGAATTCTCCTTCCTCTGCCTTCCGCACCCGTTTTACGTTTAACTGAAGTGCCCCCTGAAAGCTGGTGACATCTGCGGTTACCTGTATGTAGTCCAGAGAATCAAATTCCTCAATTCCGCTGGAGTCCAAATCCCATATTTTTGCATCCACGGTTCCGGTCTTATCCTGTAACACCAGATTTCCGTATGGTTTTCCCGCCTTGGTCAAAGCGGTCTGCTTAAATTTACAAAGATAAATCTCGTTGATTCGTTCTCCTTCCCGGAGCATATCGATATATTTCATATAACTACCTGCACATTCCGTGCATCCTTTCTATTAAAAATTCTTTGTCTGTCTCCCCGAATCTATGCCTATTATACTTTTCCCAGACAGTCCTTGCAAGAGATTTTTCTTTTCATTCTCAGTCTTTTGGGGTAAAATGAATTTAGCACAAATTTGGAGAGAAACTATGAATCAAAAAGCATTAAAAACTTTAGAATATAACAAAATTATTGATTTACTGTCGGTTCACGCCAACTGTGAAGCCGCCAAAAAGTTTTGCCGGGAACTGACACCTATGACAGACCTTGAAGAAATCCGACAGGCACAGCAGCAGACCGCCGATGCTCTGACCCGTATTTTCAAAGCCGGAAGCCTTTCTTTTCTGGGAATCCATGACGTAACAGCTTCCATGAAACGCTTAGAAATCGGTGCTTCTTTGGGCATTGAGGAATTATTACAATTAGCCTCCCTATTGGAGGTTGCAAAACGTGCCAAGGCTTTTTCCAGAACAGACCGGGATGAGACCATTTCCGATTCTCTGGATGCTTTTTTTGACGGAATCGAACCGCTGACACCCCTTTTGGAGGAAATCCGTCGCTGTATCATCTCTCGGGATGAAATCAGTGACGATGCCAGCAGCAACCTCAAATCCATCCGTCGGAGTATGCGTGGAATGCAGGACAAGATTCATTCACAGATGAACAGCCTGCTAAATTCTGCCTCTGCCAGCGGATATTTACAGGACAATGTCATTACCATGCGAAACGGACGTTACTGTCTTCCGGTAAAAGCGGATTCCAAGAATCAGGTGGCAGGCATGGTTCACGACCAGTCTTCCACAGGTTCCACCGTCTTTATCGAGCCTTTGGCGATTGTGAACTTAAACAATGAGCTGAAGGAGCTGTCCTTAAAGGAGCAGGAAGAAATCAATGCGATTCTGGCAAATCTCAGCAACTTAGCTTCCGAATATATCCCTTATATCTTGGAGGATTACCGCATTCTGGTACAGTTAGATTTTATTTTCGCAAAAGCTCTTCTGGCAAAGGATATGAACGGTGTTGCCCCGATTTTTAACACCGATGGTTTTATTGACATTAAGAAAGGACGCCATCCTCTTTTGGATAAGAAAAAGGTGGTTCCTATTGATATACAGTTGGGCGGAGATTTTGACCTGTTGATTGTAACAGGACCTAATACCGGCGGTAAGACCGTGTCCTTAAAGACTGTGGGATTGTTTTCCCTCATGGGGCAGGCAGGACTTCACATTCCGGCAAATGACCGTAGCCAGCTTTCCATTTTTACCGATGTTTTCGCAGATATTGGAGATGAGCAGAGTATTGAACAGAATTTAAGTACCTTCTCTTCTCACATGACGAATATTGTAACCATTTTGGAACAGGTAAATGAAAATTCTCTGGTATTGTTTGACGAGCTTTGTGCCGGAACAGACCCTACGGAGGGTGCCGCTTTGGCAATCGCAATTCTGTCCCGTCTTCACGAGCGTGGTATCCGCACTATGGCCACCACACATTACAGCGAGATTAAGGTTTTTGCTCTGTCCACCGAAGGAGTGGAGAATGCCTGCTGTGAATTTGATGTTGCCACCTTGAGTCCTACCTACCGTCTTTTAATCGGTATTCCGGGAAAAAGTAATGCTTTTGCCATTTCCAGTAAGCTGGGACTGGATTCTTCTCTCATCGAGGATGCCAAATCCCGTATTTCCGAAAGTCAGGAAAATTTCGAAGATTTGATTGCCAGTCTGGAAACCAGCCGGGTTACCATCGAAAAAGAACAGTTGGAAATTGCCTCCTACAAAGCAGAGATTGAAACTCTCAAGAAAAAGCTGGAGGAAAAACAAGAGCGTCTGGACAACAGCCGGGAAAAGATTCTGCGGGAAGCCAATGAAGAAGCCCACAAGATTCTTCGAGAAGCCAAGGAAGTGGCTGACACTTCTATTCGGAATCTCAACAAATACGGCAATGTGCAGGGCGATACCAAACAGATGGAAAAAGAACGTGCCCGTCTGCGGGATAAAATGAACACCGTGGAGAAAAACATGGCGATGAAATCCAAGACGTCCACCAATGTCAACGCACCGAAAAAGCTGCGTATCGGAGATTCCGTCAAGGTTCTCAGCATGAATCTGAAGGGCACGGTACATTCTCTGCCGGATGCCAAAGGAAATCTGTTCGTACAGATGGGAATTCTCCGTTCTCAGGTGAATATCAAGGATTTGGTATTACTGCCGGACGATACCAATACCAATGAGAAGAAATTCCAAAAGACCAGTGCTGGAAAGATTAAAATGAGTAAAACAGCAAGTATCTCCACAGAAATTAACTTAATTGGAAAAACCGTGGACGAGGCACTTGCTGTCTTGGACAAATATTTGGATGATGCCTACTTGGCCCACCTGCCTTCCGTGCGGATTGTCCATGGAAAGGGTACCGGTGCTCTCCGCAATGCGGTACACGGCTATTTAAAACGGGTAAAATTTGTAAAAAATTATCATTTAGCTGAATTTGGGGAAGGTGACGCCGGCGTTACCATTGCTGAATTCCGCTAAGAAAGAAGGTTTATTTATGAATAAGCAAAAAATTTTAGTTGTAGACGATGATGTGAACATCGCAGAGCTTATTTCTCTCTACCTTACGAAAGAATGTTTTGACACCCGGGTGGTGCATGACGGCGAGATGGCTTTGGAAGTCTTTGACTCCTATCAGCCTAATTTAATCATTTTGGACTTAATGCTTCCGGGCATTGACGGTTATCAGGTTTGCCGTGAGATTCGCGGTAAGTCCAACACCCCGATTATTATGCTTTCCGCAAAAGGGGAAGTCTTTGACAAAGTTCTGGGACTGGAACTGGGTGCAGATGATTATCTTTTGAAACCCTTTGACACCAAAGAGCTGGTGGCAAGAGTCAAGGCCGTGCTACGGCGTTATCAGCCGGCACCTGCCCCTACCGCCTCCCGTCCGGACTTAAAATGTGTTGCCTATGACGATTTGGTGGTGAATCTTTCCAATTATTCTGTTCTATATCAGAATGTGCAGTTGGATATGCCCCCAAAGGAGTTGGAGCTTCTCTATTTCCTTGCCTCCTCGCCGAATCAGGTTTTTACCAGAGAACAGTTATTAGACCACATCTGGGGCTATGAATATATCGGTGATACCCGTACTGTGGACGTCCATGTGAAACGTCTTCGTGAAAAAATTAAAGACCATGCCTCATGGCGGATTGCTACGGTCTGGGGTATCGGTTACAAATTCGAGGTTAAAAAATGAGTGATTTCATGTGGGGGATTTTGTTTCTTCTTTATCTTGCATTAATTCTATTTGTGGTCTTTCGTTTTCAGCGTCCTTTAAAGAAGCTTTCAGATGCCGCAAAGGAATATGCAAATGGTAATTATCAAGAACAGCTTCCCCTTTACGAAAACAATATTGAAATGAAATATATTGCTGCCTCTTTGAATTATATGGCAGATAAACTGGAAACCATTGAGGGAAAACAGCGAACCTTTATATCCAACGTTTCCCATGATTTTCGTTCCCCGCTGACCTCCATCCGGGGTTATGTGGATGCAATGCTGGACGGAACCATTCCGGTGGAAATGCAGGAGAAATATCTCAACATCATCCTGTTTGAAACAGAGCGTCTTACCAAACTGACGGAGAGTCTCTTAGAACTGAACAAATACGAATCCAAGAATATGATTTTAGACCTGACGGATTTTGATTTTCATCATATCATACATCAGACTTTAACCACCTTTGAAGGTGCTTTGGAGAAAAAACAGATTTCCGTGGAATTGCTTTTTGAGGATGAACCACTGATGGTTCATGCAGATATGGGGAAAATTCAACAGGTTCTTTATAATCTGATTGACAATGCCATTAAATTTTCCAATACCGACGGTTCTATCCTTATCGATACCACTACCCGAAACGGTAAGGTTTATTTTTCTATTAAGGATTTCGGCATCGGCATTCCCAGAGATTCGGTTTCTAAGATATGGGATCGTTTTTACAAAATGGATTCCTCCCGTGGAAAGGATACCAAGGGTACCGGGCTTGGTCTTGCCATTGTAAAGGAAATTATAAATCTTCACGATGAAAATATTAATGTCATCAGTACCGAGGGAGTTGGCACGGAGTTTATTTTTACCCTGTCTCTTGCCTGATGGAATTTATCTAAAATGGATTTTTAAGCATAAAAAACCGCTATAACCAGTACATTCCAACTACTGATTACAGCGGTTTTTCTATAATTTCCGTTCTATTATACTAACTCAAGTACAACCTCTAACGCTCCGTCACCTTTACGCTGTCCGATTTTGATGATTCTTGTGTAACCACCGTTGCGGTCTGCATATTTTGGTGCAATCTCTGTGAATAATTTCTCACATAAATCTACGTTCTTTGTGTTTTTCTTTCTCTGAGCTCCTTCAGTAGGAACCTCTTTTACAGGGTAAAGAACTTTTAACATCTGTCTTCTTGCATGTAAACGGGAAGGCATATCTTTTTTGATGGTCTTCTCAACTTCATCATATACGGTAACTTTCTTTCCGTCTACTACTTCTTTTACTCTCTTACCGTCTTTGTCCTTGCGGGCAACCTTTGCAGTTACAGTAACCTCTTCAAAGTTGTCTTTCTCTTTTACAGCTAAAGCGATTAATCCCTCTGCTACTTTACGAACTTCTTTTGCTTTTGCTTCTGTGGTAACGATTTTTCCATTGTATAACAATGCTGTTACCTGGTTTCTGATTAATGCTTTTCTCTGATCAGATGTTCTTCCTAATTTACGATATTTTGCCATTTTAATTCTCCTCCATTTGTGGAACATCCGGCCACGCCCTTTGGTCTTACTTACCGAATGTTAACTATATTGCCACTCATGAGATGACCGCTCCGTGCCTTGTGGTCTTACCGGTTCAGCCATATATGAGTCAAAACCTTGGTGACATAGGACTTTAAAGCCCTATGAAAATTTACTCGTCACCCTGGTTGAGCTGCAAGCCTAACTCTTTTAATTTTGCTAATACTTCTTCTAAAGACTTACGTCCTAAGTTACGAACCTTCATCATATCTTCCGGTGTTCTGTTGGTCAGTTCTTCAACCGTATTAATTCCGGCTCTCTTCAGACAGTTATAAGAACGAACAGATAACTCCAATTCGTCAATGTTCATTTCCAGAACCTTGCCCTTCTCGTCATCTTCCTTCTCAACCATAACCTCTGCTGTCTTAGCATTCTCGGAAAGATCAATGAATAAATTCAAATGCTCGCTTAAAACCTTTGCTGCGAGGCTGACTGCCTCATCCGGCTCTAAGGTTCCGTTAGTATATACGTCCAATGTCAGCTTATCGTAATCGGTAATCTGACCTACACGGGTATTTTCTACGGATAAGTTCACACGCTCTACCGGTGTGTAGATTGAATCGATTGCAATGACTCCAATCGGTACATCTTCACTTTTATTCTTGTCAGCACTTACATATCCTCTGCCCTTTGTAATGGTTAACTCCATATACAATTTGCAGTCCGGTCCTCCATTTAAATGTGCGATAACTAAATCCGGATTCATGATTTCGATATCGGAATCTTTCTGGATATCTGCTGCTGTTACTACGCCTTCGCCTTCAAATTCAATGTAAGCAACTTTTGCCTCGTTGGTTGAGCTGTTGTTTCTGATTGCAAGGTTTTTGATATTCATGATGATTTCAGTCACATCTTCTTTTACTCCCGGAATGGAAGAAAACTCATGCAACACACCGTCAATCTTAACCTGACTTACAGCAGCCCCCGGTAAAGAAGAAAGCATAATTCTTCTTAAAGAGTTTCCAAGTGTTGTACCATAACCTCTCTCTAAAGGCTCTACGACAAATTTGCCGTATTTTTTATCTTCTGAAATCTCAGCGATATCAATTTTTGGTCTTTCGAACTCAAACACTACAAAGTCCCTCCTTTTTGGGTATCATTGCGTTACATATTATTTAGAATATAACTCGACAATGAGCATCTCGTCTACAGGTACGTCAATTACCTCTCTGGAAGGTAACTCTTTTACTGTTCCTGTTAAGTTCTCCTGATCTACGTCTAACCATTCAGGAACTAATCTTCCGCCTGTTACTTCCAAGATATCTTTGTATCTCTGAGATCCTTTGCATTTCTCTTTGATTTCGATGGTATCTCCTGCTTTTACTAAGTAAGAAGGAATGTTAACCACTTTGCCGTTTACTAATACATGCTTATGGTCTACAATCTGTCTTGCTTCTTTTCTGGTTCTGGCGAATCCTAATCTGAAGATTACGTTGTCCAGTCTGCTCTCCAGAATAATCATTAAGTTAGGACCTGTCAGTCCTTTCATTCTATCAGCTTTTTCATAGTAATTACGGAAAGGTTTCTCTAATACACCGTAAATGAATTTCGCTTTCTGTTTCTCTCTTAACTGAAGACCGTACTCAGACATCTTCTTGTTTGCTCTTTTTAACTCTCTATTGGATTTCTTGTCATATCCTAAATATACAGGATCCAAACCAAGGGATCTGCATCTTTTTAAGACTGGTGTTCTATTTACTGCCATCTTAGATCTACCTCCTAATTAAACTCTTCTACGTTTTGGTGGACGACATCCGTTATGTGGTACAGGAGTTACATCTTTGATGCTTAAAACTTCCAGACCGCAAGCCTGTAATGCACGGATTGCTGCTTCTCTTCCTGAACCAGGTCCTTTTACCATTACGTCAACTGTTTTTAAACCATGAATAAGAGCTGCTTTTGTAGCAGTTTCTGCTGCCATCTGTGCAGCATATGGAGTAGATTTCTTTGAACCTCTAAATCCAAGACCACCGGCACTTGCCCATGATAATGCGTTACCTTCAGCATCTGTGATTGTAACAATTGTGTTGTTAAAAGATGACTGAATATGTGCCTGTCCGCGTTCAACGTTTTTCTTTACACGCTTTTTTGTTACTTTTTTTGCAACTTTTTTAGCCATATCTAAACTAACCTACTTTCTTCAAAATAATGTCATGCCGCCAACTTATTTCTTTTTGTTAGCAACAGTTCTCTTAGGACCTTTTCTGGTTCTTGCGTTTGTCTTTGTCTTCTGTCCGCGTACCGGAAGTCCTTTTCTGTGACGGATACCACGATAGCATCCAATTTCCTGTAATCTCTTAATGTTGAGAGCGATATCTCTTCTCAAGTCACCTTCTACCATCTGTGTTGCGTCGATGACTTCACTAATTCTCTTAACTTCTTCGTCAGTTAAATCTCTGACACGTGTATCAGGATCAACCTTTGCTTCGGCAAGGATACGGTTAGAGCTTACTCTTCCAATACCGTAAATATAAGTTAAGCCGATTTCTACACGTTTTTCTCTTGGTAAATCTACACCTGCGATACGAGCCATGTGTGTTAAACCTCCATTATTTCTGTCTGTTATTTGTGTCACGAAACAAACCCATGCAGCTGCGGTCTCCCGCCCTGAAATGTGTGCATACACCTGCTTCGTTGTTACCTGTAATTCCCACTTATGGGATTACATGAAAAAGTGATATATGCCTCTCGGTATTAAAGCATATATCGTTTTATTATGAATAGCATAGTACTTAGAGCAATACCATGCTACAGCCGCACATAATTCATTTTACAAACAAGCTCCGGTAATTAACCCTGTCTCTGTTTGTGTTTCGGATTCTCACAGATTACTCTGATGCTTCCTTTTCTCTTGATAACTTTGCATTTTTCGCAAATAGGTTTTACTGATGATCTTACTTTCACAGCAAACTCTCCTTTCTTCTATTGCCCCATTTCATGCGGTTTTCCAGCATTTTATGGGTATTTTCCAAAAGTGTCCGACTAACATTATAGCACGCACACTCTTAAAAATCAAGCTATTTCTTATTTATCTCTCCAGATGATTCTGCCTTTGGTCAAGTCATACGGAGACATCTCGATGGTTACCTTGTCACCCGGTAAAATACGGATAAAGTTCATACGCAGCTTTCCGCTGATATGTGCTAAAATCTGATGTCCGTTTTCCAGTTCCACCTGAAACATTGCGTTCGGTAACTTTTCAACAACGGTTCCTTCTACTTCAATTACATCTGCTTTTGACATTTTCATTTCCTCCTCTTATATGAAATCCTCTGATTCCTGTCTTAACTTTTGATATATTTTGATTGCACGTTTGACATTTTCATTGGTCGTTCCCGCTTCCATGACCTCTGTCACTTCTATGGGAAGATTTTTGATAAGCTGGATATGCTTTCTGTTTTTCTTTTTGGGTTTCTCCAGCGGCTTTGTCGTTCCGTTTACCAGATATACATATTCCTCATCTTCTTTTAATAAGAAATAAATCTGATTTTTGTCATGCCCCGCTTTGGTTTTCGCAAAGAATGTGTCCATCCGTTTCCTCCTCTTACAGCTTTGCCTTTTCTTCCTCGGTAAGAGTCAGAATTTCCGGTTCTCCCTCTGTAATCAGCACTGTATTCTCATAGTGAGCGGATAAGGATCCATCCTCTGACACAACTGTCCAATCATCATCTAACCATTCCACATCCGGACGCCCTGCATTAATCATAGGCTCGATTGCTAAGGTCATTCCGCTCCGCAGCTTGATTCCTCTGCGAAGCTGTCTGAAATTTGGAATCTCAGGATCTTCATGTAAGTGTGTTCCAATTCCATGTCCCACCAAATCTCTGACCACTCCATATCCGAATCCTTCGGCATAATCACCGATTGCTCCCGATATTTCGTATAAGTGATTCCCTGCTTTGGCATATTTGATACCTTCAAAGAAGCTCTGTCTGGTTCTTTCTATTAAAAGGGCTGCTTCCTGGGAAATTTCTCCGATACCATGGGTTCTGGCGGCATCGGAATGATAACCTTTATAGATTACTCCAATGTCCAGACTCACAATATCACCTTCCTGCAAAAGATGGTGCTTATTTGGAATCCCATGTACTACCTCATCATTTACAGATACACAGACGCTTGCCGGATATCCCTGATAATTCTTAAAGGACGGCTCACATCCATAGCTTCTTATCATTTCTTCTCCGAGTCTGTCTACCTCAAAGGTAGACATTCCCGGTTTTAATTCATTTCCCAGATTTTGATGAACCTTCGCAAGAATTTCACCTGCGGCTCTCATCAATTCAATTTCTCTTGCAGATTTTATCGTTACCGACATATTCTATGCTCCTAAGATTTCAACGATAGAGGCAAAGCCTTCTTCTACACTCTTTGTTCCGTCGATTTCTTTTAAAATACCCTGTTTTGCATAGTACTCAATCAACGGCTGAGTCTGCTCATGGTATACGCCTAAACGTTTTAATACAGTCTCCGGCTGGTCATCTGCTCTGAACTGTAATTCGCCGCCGCAGTGATCACAGATTCCCTCTGTCTTTGGCGGAATGTTTACGATATGGAACGGTGCTCCACATTTCGTACATACGCGTCTGCCGGACATTCTCTCTACGATTTTTTCATCAGCAATTTCGATATCCAATGCATAATCCATCTTCTCGTTGATTTTCTCAAGTGCTGCTGTCAACGCTTCTGCCTGCGGAATTGTACGTGGGAATCCATCTAATACAAATCCGTTTTTGCAGTCATCCTGCTGAATTCTATCCATAACTAAGTCACAAGTCAGTTCATCCGGTACTAAAAGCCCCTGATCCATGTACTCTTTTGCTTTCTTTCCTAATTCTGTTCCCTCTTTGATATTTGCACGGAAGATATCTCCTGTGGAAATATGAGGAATGCTATATTTCTCTGAAATTTTCTTTGCGTGTGTTCCTTTTCCTGCACCTGGTGCACCTAACATAATAATTTTCATGTTAAAACCTCCTTTATAAACACCATTGGAGATACGGCTTTGCCTGTATCTCCTGTGGTTCACATTATTAGTCATTTAAAAAGCCTTTATAGTAACGAACCCTCATCTGTGATTCAATTTGTTTTAATGTTTCGATAACAACACCTACGATAATGATGATAGATGTTCCACCGAAGCTGACGCTCGCACTAAATACTCCGTTGAAGAAAATCGGAATAATCGCTACGATAGTCAAACCGATAGCTCCTATAAAAATAATGTAATTCAATATATTTGTCAAATAATCACTGGTTGGTTTACCCGGTCTGATACCCGGAATAAATCCACCTGCTTTCTTCATGTTATTAGCAATTTCCATTGGATTAAAGGTAATGGATGTGTAGAAATATGCAAATAAAATCAGCAACAGAATATACACAATCATACCGATGGTATAAATCGGTTCTGACGGATTACACCAGTTGGACTGGGACAATCCTTTCAAAATCTTACTCCATACACCGGTTCCCTCATTTTTTCCTAAAATGGTTGCGATTACAACCGGAAACTGCATCAGGGACTGGGCGAAGATAACCGGGATAACTCCCGCTGTGTTGACCTTCATCGGAATGAATGTCGACTGTCCTCCCACCTGTTTTCTTCCCTGAATCTTCTTGGAATACTGTACCGGAATCTTGCGGACTGCATCCTGAAGTATAACTACGAAGACTACAGTTACTAAAATGATTGCAATGATGATTGCTGCTGCCAGCACACCTTTTGCAGGAGATTTTCCTGCTACAAACTGCTCGTACAGTGCATTTAAGTCTGCCGGAATACGAGAGATAATATTGATGACAAGAACGATGGAAATACCATTTCCCACACCCTTCTCGGTAATTCTCTCACCAATCCACATAACAACCGCAGAACCGGCTGTTAAAATAGCCACAACCATGATTACATTTTTTGCATCAAATGCATCCAGATAGCCCGCTCTTCCGAAGCCGATTGCCATGGCTGTTCCCTCGATGAGTGCCAGCACAACCGTCAGATAACGGGTAATCTTTGTAATTTTCTTTCTTCCATCTTCGCCGTCTTTTTGTAATTCCTCTAATTTTGGAATTGCAATGGTTAACAGCTGAATAATGATGGAAGATGTGATGTACGGTGTAATGTTCAGTGCAAAGACGGACATCTGATAAAAAGAGCCGCCGGTAATTGCATCAAGGAAGCTAAATGCATCGCCTCCCTGAGTTGCAAACCAGTTTGCAAATACCTGACTGTTTACACCCGGAACAGGCAACTGTGAGCCTATTCTAATCACAATGAGCATTAAGAATGTATAAATAATACGTTTTCTAATATCCTCAATCTTAAAGGCATTGCGGAGTGTCTCCAGCATTAGATCACCTCTGCTTTTCCACCAAGAGCCTCAATTTTTTCTTTTGCACTTGCACTGAATGCATTTGCCTGAACTGTAAGCTTCTTAGTAAATTCACCGTTTCCAAGAATCTTTACGCCATCTCTTGGATTCTTAACGATTCCTTTCTCGATTAATGTGTCTACAGAAACAACTGCATCATTGTCGAAGACTTCCAATGCTGAGAGATTGATACCAACGATTTCTTTGCTGTTACGATTGGTAAATCCTCTCTTTGGTAATCTTCTGTATAATGGCATCTGACCACCTTCAAAACCTGGTCTCGGAGCTCCTGAACGAGCTTTCTGTCCTTTATGACCTTTTCCGGCTGTCTTACCATTTCCTGAACCGTGTCCACGTCCTCTTCTGAAATTATCACTATGCTTTGAACCTGCTGCAGGTGTTAAGTTTGATAAGTCCATTCTGACACCTCCTATCTGTTTTTCTAGATTTCTTCTACTTTGATTAAATGTCTAACCTGCTGAATCATACCCTGAGTAGCTTTGTTGTTTGGGAATTCTTTAGACTGTCCGATTTTCTTCAGTCCCAAAGCTTCTACTGTTTTTTTGTTTTTCGGTACTGCACCGATGGTTGATTTCACAAGTGTGATTTTTACTTTATCTGCCATTTTTTATTCCTCCCTTAACCGAGAATCTCTTCTACAGATTTTCCACGAAGTCTTGCAACTTCTTCCGGGGATTTCAACTGGCTTAAAGCATTGATTGTAGCAAGTACAACGTTCTGCTTATTGTTTGATCCCAATGATTTTGTACGGATGTTCTTGATTCCTGCCAACTCACATACAGAACGGGCAGGACCGCCAGCGATAACACCGGTACCTTCCGGAGCTTTCTTCAGTAATACGGATGCTCCGGTGTGTTTTCCGGAAATATCGTGTGTAATACTGCTATTCTCATCTAATTTAACAGAAATCAGTTTCTTCATAGCATCTTCTTTTCCTTTGCGGATAGCTTCCGGAATCTCTGCTGCTTTTCCCAAACCTGCACCTACATGTCCATTGCCGTCGCCGACAACAACTAAAGCTGTAAAACGGAAGTTACGTCCACCTTTAACAACTTTTGTAACACGTTTAATTGATACCACTTTTTCCGTTAATTCAAATTGACTAGCATCAATGATTTCACGTTTCATGTTATGTCCTCCTAGAATTCTAATCCAGCTTCTCTAGCTGCGTCTGCTAAAGCTTTCACTTTACCTTCATATATAAAACCGCCTCTATCAAAGACAACTGTCTGAATACCCTTGTCTAATGCTTTCTTTGCAACGACTGTTCCAAGATATGCTGCTGCATCAACGTTATTAGTCTTTTCCAGCTCAGCTTTTACATCTTTGTCAAGTGTAGAAGCTGCCACAAGTGTATTTCCAACTGTATCGTCAATAATTTGAGCATACATATGATTATTGCTTCTGAATACAGCTAAACGAGGTCTCTCTGCTGTACCAGAAATGTGATTACGCATTCTTCTGTGTTTTTTCTCACGAACTAATGCTCTAGATTTTTTATTAACCATTTCTTGTCACTCCTTTAATTATTTCTTACCAGTCTTACCAACTTTACGTCTAATAACTTCATCAGCATACTTGATACCTTTTCCTTTGTAAGGTTCAGGTCTTCTCTTATCTCTGATTTCAGCTGCGTATTGGCCAACTTTTTCTTTATCGATACCTGAGATAATAATTTTGTTTCCGTCTACTTTGGACTCTAATCCTTCCGGATCTTCTACTTCTACCGGATGAGAGTATCCTAAGTGTAATGTCAATACTTTTCCTGATTTCTGTGCTCTATAACCAACACCGTTTACTTCCAGCTCTTTGGTGTAGCCTTCTGTAACACCTACTACCATGTTGTTGATTAAAGTTCTTGTCAAACCATGTAAAGATTTCATTTTCTTTAAATCGTTTGGTCTGGTTACGATGATTTCGTCGCCTTCCTTTTTGATTTCCATTTCTGAAGGGAGTGTTCTCTCAAGAGTTCCCTTAGGACCTTTTACAGTCACATGATTATTTTCTGCAATATCAACAGTTACGCCTGCCGGTACTGCGATTGGCATTCTTCCTATACGTGACATGCCCGTACCTCCTATAATTTTGTTTGACTCTGCCCCTAATCGGGGGGCGGTTGTTAATGCTATATCATCATGGCTTTCATAAGGAAGTTCCGTTCGCTAACCTCTGCCTTCTCCTTTGACTCGGCTTCGCTAATCTCACGGAACGCCCTCGCACTAAATTCAGCCTTCGCCTTAGGCTCGACTTCATTAAGTTTCTTTCGGGCTACCAAACAAATGCCAAAACTTCTCCGCCTACCTGAAGTTTTCTTGCTTCTTTGTCTGTTACAACACCCTGGTTGGTGGAAAGAATTGCGATTCCAAGTCCACCCAGAACCTTTGGAATATCATCTTTGCCTGCGTATACACGAAGACCCGGTTTTGAGATTCTCTTAAGACCTGTGATGATTTTCTCGTTCTTATCTGCACCATATTTCAATGTGATATGGATTGTCTTAAATCCTCCGTCCTCTACAACATCATATCCTGCAATGTAACCCTCGTTTAAAAGAATCTCTGCGATGGATAATTTTATTTTAGAAGATGGAACATCAACTGTATCATGTTTAGCAGTATTTGCGTTACGGATTCTTGTAAGCATATCTGCGATTGGATCACTCATTGTCATGATTATGTTTCCTCCTATATTCTACTTAAGCTCTGTTGATTCCTTACGGAAGTTCTTTTCGCCAAGTGTTTCCGACCTACCAACTAGCTTTCTTCACGCCCGGAATCTGTCCTTTGTATGCCAACTCGCGGAAGCATACTCTGCAAATACCGTATTTTCTTAAATATGCATGTGGACGACCACAGATTCTGCAACGACTGTATTCTCTGGTAGAGAATTTCTGTTTACGCTGCTGTTTTACTTTCATTGATTTCTTAGCCATTAAAATTCCCTCCTGTATTATTTTGCAAATGGCATATTAAACAAAGTTAATAATTCACGTGCCTCTTCGTCTGTCTTTGCAGTTGTAACAAAGATAACATCCATACCTCTTACTTTGTCTACTTTGTCGTATTCAATCTCAGGGAAAATTAACTGCTCCTTGATTCCCAGTGCGTAGTTACCTCTTCCGTCAAATGCATTTGGGTTTACACCTCTGAAGTCACGTACACGTGGTAATGCAAGATTGATTAAACGATCTGCAAACTCATACATTTTCTCGCCTCTCAATGTAACCTTACATCCGATTGGCATTCCTTCTCTTAATTTGAAGTTCGCAATAGAGTTCTTTGCTCTTGTAGGAACAGCTTTCTGACCTGTGATGGTCTCTAAATCTTTGATTGCCGCATCCAGAATCTTTGCATTCTCTTTTGCTTCACCAACGCCCATATTTACTACAATTTTATCAAGCTTTGGTACTTCCATGATATTTTTATATCCGAATTTCTTCATCATAGCGTCTACGATTTCATTTTCGTATGTCTCTCTAAGTCTACTCAACTCCTAGGACCTCCTTCCTTCAATTAGTCGATTACGTCACCTGTTGATTTTGCAAAACGTACTTTTTTGTCTCCGTCCATTTTGAAACCTACTCTGGTAGCTTTTCCTTTGTGAACGTACATTACGTTTGAAACATCAATTGGTCCTTCTTGATGAACGATACCACCCTGCTGGTTTGCCATACTTGGTTTTGTGTGTTTTGTCACCATGTTGACACCTTCTACTAAGAGGGTATTGTTTTTCTTATTTACAGCAATAACTTTGCCTTCTTTGTCTTTGTCTTTTCCGGCGATTACTTTGACAGTATCACCTTTTTTAATTTTCATTGTTGCCATCAAAAGTACCTCCTACAATACTTCCGGAGCTAAAGAAACGATTTTCATGAACTGTTTCTCACGAAGCTCTCTTGCTACTGGTCCAAAAATACGAGTTCCTTTTGGAGTTTTGTCATCTTTGATAATAACAGCAGCATTTTCATCGAATTTAATATAAGAACCATCTTTACGACGAGCACCTTTTACTGTACGAACTACTACTGCTTTTACAACGTCACCTTTTTTTACAACGCCGCCTGGTGTTGCCTCTTTGACAGTAGCAGTAATGATATCACCAATCTGTGCATATCTTCTTGTAGATCCGCCCATAACACGGATGCAGAGTAACTCTTTTGCACCGGTATTATCAGCAACTTTCAGTCTACTTTCCTGTTGTATCATGCTGGTTGCCTCCTTCTATTATTTCGCTCTTTCCATGATTTCTACAAGTCTCCATCTCTTATCTTTGGATAAAGGTCTTGTTTCCATAACTTTTACTGTGTCACCAACATGACATTCGTTATTCTCATCATGAGCTTTCAATTTATAAGTTTTCTTAACGATCTTGTTGTAAAGAGGATGCTTTACATTGTCTCTTACTGCTACAACGATTGTTTTATCCATCTTGTCAGATACAACAACACCTGTACGTGTTTTTCTAAGATTTCTTTCTTCCACGATTTGTCTCCTTTCACTATTTTCGCCCTGCTCTTTGGGCATTCAGGTATACCCGGAGGGTGTTCCATTTAGGATAATTGGACTCTTTTAAGCTTCTTTTGCTTTCTCTGAGATAATCGTCTGAATTCTAGCGATGTTCTTGCGAACCTCTTTGATTCTGCTTGTATTATCTAACTGATTTGTAGCATTCTGGAATCTTAAATTGAAAAGTTCTTTTTTTGCTTCAACCAAGCTCTCGTTTAACTGCTCGATTGTCTGAGTCTTTAATTCTTCTAAATATTTACTAGTTTTCATTTGATTCACCGCCTTCTAAGTCTGCACGTGAAACTACTTTACATTTGCAAGGTAATTTATGCGTAGCAAGACGTAATGCTTCACGAGCTGTTTCTTCCGGTACTCCGGCAATCTCGAACATTACACGACCTGGTTTTACCACTGCTACCCAGTACTCTAACGCACCTTTTCCTTTACCCATACGAGTTTCAAGAGGTTTGTGTGTAACCGGTTTATCCGGGAAAATCTTAATCCATACTTTACCACCACGTTTTACGTGACGAGTCATAGCAACACGGGCTGCCTCAATCTGGTTGGATCTAATCCAACATGGCTCCATTGCAACGATACCATATTCACCGTAAGTAATCTTGTTACCTCTGGTTGCTTTTCCTCTCATGGTACCACGGAACTGTTTACGATGTTTTACTCTCTTTGGCATTAACATTACTGAGCTCCCCCTTCCTTAACTTCTGCTTTCTTTGGAAGAACTTCGCCTTTGTAAATCCAAACTTTTACACCTACTTTACCGTAAGTGGTATCTGCTTCTGCGAATCCGTAATCAATGTCTGCTCTTAAAGTCTGAAGCGGAATTGTTCCCTCGCTGTAAAACTCTGTACGAGCCATATCAGCACCGCCAAGACGTCCGGAACAAGATGTTTTGATTCCTAAAGCACCGGCTTTCATTGTTCTACCCATGCAGGATTTCATTGCACGACGGAAAGAAACACGGTTCTCTAACTGTAATGCAATATTCTCTGCTACTAACTGAGCGTCTTTGTCAGGTCTCTTTACTTCTTTGATATCTACTAATAATTTCTTATCTGTGAATTTCTGAAGTTCACCTTTTACTTTTTCGATTTCAGCTCCGCCTTTTCCGATTACAACGCCAGGTTTTGCTGTATAGATGATAACTTTCACGCGGTCAGAAGCTCTCTCAATCTCAATTCTGGAGATTCCTGCTGCGTATAATTTCTTTTTCAGATACGTTCTGATATTGTAGTCTTCGATTAAGAAGTCTGCAAAATCTTCTTCCGCATACCATTTAGAGTCCCAGTCTTTGATAACACCGACTCTTAAACCATGAGGATTCACTTTCTGTCCCATGTTTGCCCTCCTTATCTTTCATCCAGCACGATTGTGATATGGCTCATTCTCTTCTCGATTCTGTAAGCTCTACCCTGTGCTCTTGGTCTGATTCTCTTCATTGTTGGTCCTTTGTTTGCATAACATTCTGCAATGTAAAGGTTCTCCGGATTCATTCCGTTGTTGTTCTCTGCGTTTGCGATTGCAGATCTTAACAATTTCTCTATTACACTTGAAGCGTATCTTGGGTTATACATTAAAATACCCAGAGCTGTCTGTACATCTTTACCACGGATAGCATCTAATACGAAACAAGCTTTCTGAACTGACACTCTCGCATAAGATAATTTAGCGGAAGGTCTGGTATCTTTTACTGCGTTTCTCTCTCTTTTGATTTGGGATCTATGTCCTTTAGCCATCGATGAAACCTCCTTTCAAATTCTGTGAATTAACGAACTTTTGATTTCTTTTCGTCTTTTCCATGTCCTCTGTATGTTCTGGTTGCTACGAACTCACCGAGCTTGTGTCCAACCATATCTTCTGTGATATATACAGGAACGTGTTTTCTTCCATCATGAACTGCTATTGTATGTCCAACCATCTGAGGAAAGATTGTAGAACGACGGGACCATGTCTTAATAACTGTCTTGTCCCCGGAAGCGTTCATTGCATCCACTTTTTTCAGTAAGCTTTCATCTGCAAATGGTCCTTTTTTTAATGAACGTGCCATATTCGGTTATACCTCCTTATTTGATTGCTCTACCGTCTCTTCTTCTTACGATGAGCTTATTAGACTGTTTTTTCTTCTTTCTGGTCTTTAAGCCGAGTGCAGGTTTACCCCAAGGTGTACATGGACCTGGACGTCCTACCGGAGCCTTACCTTCACCACCACCGTGTGGATGGTCATTCGGGTTCATAACGGAACCACGTACGGTTGGGCGGATACCCATGTGACGTTTACGTCCGGCTTTACCAATGTTAATAAGGTTATGGTCACCGTTTCCGATTACACCAACTGTTGCTCTACAGTTAGCCGGAACCATTCTCATTTCTCCTGAAGGAAGACGAAGTGTTGCGTATTTTCCTTCTTTTGCCATAAGCTGTGCACTCATACCTGCGGAACGAACTAACTGACCGCCTTTTCCTGCATACAGCTCAATGTTGTGTACCTGAGTACCTACCGGAATGTTGGCAAGCGGTAAGCAGTTACCAACTCTGATTTCTGCCTCAGGACCGCTGACTACTGTCATGCCGTCTGTTAATCCTTCCGGTGCAAGGATATATGCTTTCTCACCATCTGCATAGCAGATTAATGCGATATTTGCTGTTCTGTTCGGATCATACTCGATACCGATTACTTTAGCCGGAATACCGTCTTTTTTATTACGTTTGAAATCGATTACTCTGTATTTCTTTCTGTTTCCACCGCCCTGGTGTCTTACAGTGATTTTACCCTGGTTGTTACGACCAGCATTCTTCTGCAAAGAAACAAGTAAGGATTTTTCAGGAGTTGTTTTTGTAATCTCAGAAAAATCAGAACCTGTCATATTTCTTCTGGAAGGTGTATATGGGTTATATGTCTTGATTCCCATTTTCTTTCTCCTTTCAAATGTTTATTATCGCACTTTTCTGTGCCTAGTTGTCTGCAATTCTTACAGTCCGGCAAAGATTTCGATGTCCTTGCTGTCTTCTGTTAATTTTACGATTGCTTTCTTTGTTTTTGCAGTTTTTCCGGTTACCATTCCACGTCTTTTGGATTTTCCATCCATGTTCATGGTCTTAACACTCTCTACCTTTGTTCCCTCGAACATTTTCTCAACTGCTTCTTTAATCATTGTCTTGTTTGCTTCCGGATGAACTAAGAATGTGTATTTCTTCTCAGCCATAACATTCATGCTTTTCTCTGTTACTACCGGTTTGAGGATTACGTCATAGTACTGTACGTTTGCCATTATGCATACACCTCCTCGATTGTTGCCACAGCATCCTTTGTTACAACGACTGTGTTGTATTTTAATACATCAAATACGTTTAACTCGTTTGTCTGTGTTGTCTTTACGGTTGGGATGTTCTTTGCAGACATGATTACGTTGTTGTCCATGTCATTCAATACTACCAATGCTTTCTCAACCTTTAAGTTATCTAATACATTTTTGAATTCTTTTGTTTTGATTGCATCCATCTTCAGGGAATCAACTACAATCAGTTTGTTTTCCTGTACTCTGGATGTTAAAGCGGATTTGAGAGCTGCTCTCTTCTCTTTCTTGTTCAGCTTGAAGGAGTAATCTCTTGGAGTTGGTGCAAATACAACACCGCCGCCTTTCCACTGCGGAGCTCTGATAGATCCCTGTCTTGCATGACCGGTTCCTTTCTGTCTCCATGGTTTTCTTCCACCGCCACGAACTTCAGAACGAGTTTTTGCTTTCTGTGTTCCCTGACGATTGTTTGCAAGCTGCTGTACAACCGCCATGTGTACTAAGTGCTCGTTTACTTCAACACCGAATACAGCATCGTTAAGCTCGATTGTATCAACTTCCTTGCCTTCCATATTATAAACAGCTACTTTAGCCATCGTTTAGTTCCTCCTTTCCTATCTCGGCACTATTTTCCTGCCTTTACAGTCTCTTTGATTGTTACTAATGATTTCTTAGGTCCCGGTACGGCACCTTTTACTAAAAGCAGGTTGTTCTCTGCGTCAACTCTTACGATTTCAAGATTCTGAACCGTTACTTTCTCACATCCCATGTGACCCGGCATTCCTTTTCCTTTGAATACCTTACTTGGGGAAGAACAAGCACCGTTGGAACCCTGATGACGATGGAACTTAGAACCGTGAGCCATAGGTCCTCTATGCTGACCATGTCTCTTGATAGCACCCTGGAATCCTTTTCCCTTTGAAATTGCAGTAGCGTCTACCTTGTCGCCTTCTGCAAAAATATCAGCTTTGATTTCATCTGCTAAGTTGTATTCCTCAGCATTTTCAAACTTAAACTCTCTGACATATCTCTTGCCTGTTACGCCGGCTTTGTCAAAATGACCTTTCTCAGCCTTTGTTACACCATGTCTGTTTCTGATTTCTTTTTTACCGCTGGCATCTTTGCTCACAACTTTTTCTTTCTTGTCAACAAAACCAACCTGAACTGCACTGTAACCATCGTTCTCAACAGTCTTAATCTGTGTTACGACACATGGTCCAGCCTGTAATACAGTTACCGGAGTCAATACTCCGTCTGCGTTGAAGATTTGAGTCATTCCGACTTTTGTAGCTAAAATTGCTTTCTTCATTACTTTTACCTCCTGTTTTGTCTACAGCGGAACGCTTCATGCCCATCTCTGGGGTAGCGGAACCGTTCATCCTAGAACAGTCAGATATATAACCTTCTAAATTGCTTTCGGCCTATATATAACCCTTCAGGATTGTTACCTTAATTATTTGTTTTTCATTTTGATATCAATGTAAACACCTGCTGGCATCTCTAAACGAGATAAAGCATCAACCGTCTTCTGGGTCGGTGTAATGATATCGATAAGTCTCTTATGAGTTCTCTGCTCGAACTGTTCTCTGGAATCTTTGTATTTGTGAACAGCTCTTAAAATAGTAACTACTTCCTTCTTAGTTGGAAGTGGTACCGGTCCGCTCACCTGTGATCCGTTTTTCTTTACAGTCTCGATGATTTTTTTTGCTGATGCATCTACTAATTCGTGATCATAAGCTTTTAATGTGATTCTCATTACTTGACTTGCCATAAAAAAAGTCGCCTCCTTTTCGCACTTTATATCAGTACGACAAGCGGTGACTGTACACTCTTCCGTGTGTATCCTAATGGTTCTCACACGTTGTTTCTACTATTCTTTGTAGACCGTTGTATGGTACAGTGACTTGTCGCCAGTTTCCTAACTTGACATTCGCTCCACGGAAAACCTGCCACATGGGCAGCAACCTCACGCTTCTACGCTATCAATGTCACAGCAAAACTCAGTATACACGACAATTCACCGTAACGCAACAGTTTTTTAATTTTTTTTGTATTTTTTTTAGTACAATTTATTTTTATCTGCAACATCTGCAAATTCCTGAAGAATTTCTTCTCCCGGTGCCTTTGTGCAGAGACTTACAATGATAATAACTACCAGGCTTAAAAATAATCCTCACTGTTACTCGTTTTTTTCATATAGCAGGCTCCGATGATAATCATCATCAGCATGTATGCTACAAATGCCACTATAATCCACAACAGATTTTCGTTCATAAACTGATTCTCCTCATTTGTTTTCTATTGTTCTAGGATATCAGTTGTTTTTACTGTTGTAAAGTGTTAAATTAATTTTATTTGGAGTAACAATTCAGCCATAGCCCGTAACATGGGGCTATGGCTGAATTGTTACATTTTTGACTGTAACCATTGCAGAATATCATCATATACCTGCTGACGGTCTAACTCATTTAAAATTTCATGTCTGTCATCTTTATAAAGCTTACAGGTTACATCTTTGATTCCTGCCTGACAGAATTTCTGGTGTACCTGCTCTACACCTACACCCATATCTCCTACCGGGTCATCTGCTCCCGAAACCATCAGAATTGGAAGTTCCTTTGGAATCTTCGCTATATTCTCCGGCTGATTGTCAAAATATACTGCCTCGAACAATCCCTTATAAGCATTCAAGGTAAACTTAAAGGTACATTTTGGATCGGAATAATATTTTTTTACACTTTCTGTATTCTTGGACAGCCAGCTATTCGTCGTATCTTTTCCGGTTATATCATACCGTTTATAAGGCTTTCCAAAGGTCAATCCCTCGATAAACGGACTTCTATATCTCCAGCCGTGGAATTTCGCAACCACTTTCGTAAGGAATAATGCAGCTTTTGTGGTCCCGTCAGGAACACATCCGGTTCCCATTACGATTGCCCCTTTCAGTCCACTTCCGTATCTTGACAGATATTTCCGCAGCATGTAAGAACCCATACTGTGTCCCAGCATAAAATAATCTTTATCCGGGTTGTCACTCTGAACCATTCTACGCAGGGTGTGCATATCCTCCACTAATGTGTCTGACGGATTTTCATCTGCCATATATCCCCAGTCATCTTTAGATATAACAGACTCTCCATGTCCCAGATGGTCATGTGCTACTACCATAAATCCGTTCTGAGTCAAAAACTCAGCAAAGGGCTCATAGCGTTCTTTATATTCTACCATTCCATGGGTAATCTGAAGAATTGCCCGGTACTCTCCGCTGTCAGGTATCCACCGAACTGCTTCGATGTTTGTTTTATTATCCGCTGATTTGTACTTGAAAATTTCGCTTCTCATCCTTGGTTCCTCCTGTAATTTTATTCTGTAATTATATTGTTGCAACTTGCAATTATTTTCTTTAAACTAAGGATACAACCTTTCGGAGAAAAACACAAGAAAAAAAACATACAATTTTTTACATATTTTTTGTGTACTTTTTTATTTCTTTTTCCTATCATCCACCGGAATCAATTTTCGTTGATGGATTTCCTCCGGTTTTTTCCACACCGCATCTTCTAATCCCTTGGCAATCTGATTCAATTCCTCTTCCGGGATTCCCTCAATTTGCTTGAACAGTCTTGAGAAGGAGAGCTCGTAAATATATTCAGAATACCTCTCATACTGCTCTCTTCCCAAATCCGTAACCCGGATTACAATATTTTTTCGATTTCCCTCCACGTAGTATTTTTCCAGCAAGCCCTTTCCCACCAGCTTATTTACAATTCTGGTAAAATTACTGGGAGTGATTCCCAATCGATTGGCAATCATAACCATATTTTGATTCAACTGTTCATTTTCCAACAGATATTCCAGCACCTGAACCTGTTCAAAGGAGATGGGAATATCCGTTCCATAGAAATCTTCTTTTTTGTATATCGCTGCATACATATTTGCATATCGAATCATCTTTTCTACCAGTAAACGGTATTTCCCCATCCACTCTAAATACATATTCTCCCTCCCTGCAAACTCTATTATCAAACCGCCTGACATTATATCAGCAAATCTGTCTTACCTTTACTCTTATCAATACTATTCATTAATTTTTTGCACGGAATACTAATTACAAGTCCGATAATCAACGAAACTATAATATACACTCCCAAACCTGCCAGGTAATGCCAATAATCGTTCTGGTACATTCCCGCAATGGTTTCTCTGGCTGCACCCATAGCATAGGCAAACGGCATATAGCGATAAAGAATCTGGAACACCTTCGGGAGTACTTCAATCGGGAAGGTTCCTCCGCTTCCTGCTACCTGCACTACCATTAATACAACCACGATAGCTTCACCCACATTTCCAAATGCATAAGTCAGAGAATATGCTATCATCGTAAATGCCAATGAGGTAATGGCCATTGCCAGCCAGAACAAAAATACATGCTTACATTGGATTCCCACAAACAATACGGAACCCAACACAGTAATTAACGTCTGTAACTGTCCAATTAAGAAAAATGTAATATATCTTCCAAAAAACTTCTGGTAGTTCCGATATGCCCGTTCCTCCGGTTTTTCCTTTACCTTTGTATGGATGATTGCCACCAGAATCAGCGAGCCTACCCAGATGGATAATACGATATAAAACGGTGCCGTAGCAGAACCGTTATTTTCTATTTCATATACATGCTCTGTATCCAATTCTACCGGATTTGAAATGAAATCTGCAATTAAATCCGGATCTGATTGTATCAGAGAAAGCAGACGCTTATATTGGTTATTTCCATCCAATGCTTCTATATCCGCAATTAAGGTACTGAGCTTTTCCTCCATACTGATTGCTTCATCTCTGGATTTTACCAAGGATTCTCTTCCCATACCTGTCACATCCGGATAGCTTTCCAAGGCAGCCACCACGCCGGACATGCTGTTTCCGCTGACATTCAGTAAATTTTGTACCTCCGTAAGGGAATTCCGAAGAGAGCTCATGGTATTATCCAATTGCGGCTGTACTACCTGAGAATAGGTGTCTGACAGATTCTGCATTTCTTTTTGGCATTTTTCTGCATCTTTCACTATATTCTCACGTATGCTCTTTGCATCTGCAGCCGTCATTTCTCCTGCTTGAGAGAAACTTTCCAAATCCGACTGAAGTCTGTCAAAACTGTTATTTACCGCATCAATCTGTGTCGAAATATTCGGGTCTGTAAGATATCCGCTATCCAAACTTCCCATAGCAGTATTAAAGGACGTCTGTATTGCCTCCACTGCTACTATCAAAGTTTCTGCTTTCTCGCTGCTGACTGTTCCCACACTCTCCACTGCCTTGAGTGTCTCATCAATGGTATTACATAAAACCTTCATCTGTTCATTCAGGCTGTTGAGACTATTTGCCACCACATCCGAAACAGAATCCAAACTATTGGAAATCCCATTGGTGGAGCTTTGTGCATTGTTGGCCATATCTCTGCCATTCTGCATCATTACATCCAACTGTTCCGAAACAATCTCTCCTGCCTCCATCAGACTGTTGGCAGAATCAATCAGACTGATATAGGAATCCAAAATCGCAATACATGCCTGCAAATCATTGTCCAGAGATTTCAGTTTTCCAATGGCAACGGAACTGAGACTTTCTCCCGATTCTGTGGTTACCACATAATCTCCCAACTTAATCATGGATTCCGCAATGGTAGATACAAAAGCTTTATTTACTTCCTTTTGAATGGTAGTCTTAACTTTTCCCGTAATCTTTGGTGCGATTGCATTTTTCTTTTCGTTTTCATAATAGGTAATATTCGGGTGTTTTACATCTCCGCCCAAAAAACTGATTAAGTCCTCTGAAAAGCTTTCGTCAATGACCAATGCCGCATAGTAATCTCCTGCATATACTCCGTCCACCGCATCCTCGGTTGTTTCCGTAAATACCCAGCCAATACTATCATTGGCTTCCAGATTGGAGATTACCATATCACCGATATTTAACTCGATACCGCTCACTTCTGTTCCTGCATCCGCATTGGCTACAGCAACGCTCAGATGGCTGGTTGCCTCGCTGCCATAGGGATCCCAGTTTGACAAGGTATTAAACCATGCATACAGGCAAGGAATCACGGACAAGCCTATGATAATAACAACGGCTACTACATTAGTTGCCAGACGTTTCGCATCTGAGGCAAAAATTCTAAGAATGTTCTTCATGATTTTCTTCCTCCTCTGCGTTTTTCTCTGACTCCTCCTGACTGATTCGCTGTCTGAGCCTTGTAATCATATTCTCCCTTTCCTCCAGCAAGCGTTCTCTTTCTTCCAGAATTTTTTCTTTTTCTTCCAAAACGTTTATAGTCAAACGTTCTTTTCCGCTCTGGAAAGTCTCTGCAATACGTTTCTTGTTTGCATCGATTTTCTCATCAATCTCATCCAGACGTTCTACCAGATTATCTCCGGCTGTTTCAATATTGTCTCCGATGAGTTTTCGATTCTCCATCTCTTCATCGGAAATCATACCAAACTCTTTCATTTTTCTGACAATCTTATAATCGGTAAATTCCACATAAACCAAATAGAATGCAATCCCAAATAAGGAGATAATCCACAGCATCAGGAAAATCAGCTTTGAGCCGTCGGAAAAAAAGCACAACAGCAAAAATACAAGAGGTAACAAAATATTCACCTTTAATCCCACGGATATCTTCTTCTGATTCTTAGCATGGAGGTTCTTCTGGTATTCTACAAATCCATCAATCATTTCTTTATATTCTTTGTTTTCGCCCATTTCACACCTCCTACATCATCTCTGTATCTTCCATACGCTCTTCCATGTAATGATTCAGCTCTTCAAACGGCTTGCGTATCCACAGACCAATCACAAGTCCTACAATAATGAAGATAGAAAGCTTCAATATATAAATCAGCAAATCATATTCATAGATTCCCGAAATACACTCTCGCATGGCATTGATTGCATACGGGAACGGGAAGAAGATATAAACTCTTTGGAAAAATTCCGGTAATAACTCTATCGGATAGGTTCCACTGGAACCTGCAATCTGCAACACCACAATAACGACTACCGCTGCTTTACCCACATCTCCAAAGGAGACTGCCAGCGAATAGATGAAGATGGTAAATACCAGACTGGTAAACGCCGATACCAACCAGAATAGCAACGGATGTTCACATTGCACTTTTAATATATAGAGATCACCCAAAACGGTAATCAGGGTCTGAATCTGACCCAATACAAAATAAGTAGCATATCTTCCAAAGAATAATTCATATGGTTTCGCATCCGGGTACTTGCTTGCCGTTGGCTTTACCCGCACGATTGCTGCGAGAATAATAACCCCTACCCAAATAGCCAGTACGGTATAGAACGGTGTTACGGCAGAACCGTAATTATCAATGGAATATACTTTTTCTGTATCAATATGAACCGGTTCCGAGAAAAATTCTGCATACTGTTCCGGGTCTCCCGACAGAGTATTCATAATAATCTCGACTTTTTCATCTTCCCTGGCTTTCGATACCTTATCCAACATTGTGGTCAGTTTTTCACTCATCTTTAAGAGAGCATCCTTGGTCTTATCCAGACTGGTGTTACCGTAGGATACTGTGCTCTGCAATGCACTGAATACATCTCCCATGCTTCCTAAGGTCTGACCCATAGACATCATCAGCTCATTGGCATTTCCGATAATCTGTGACAGACTTTCGATATTTTCATTCATTGCAGGCATAAGGTCATTATTTAAGCTATTCTGCAATTTCTGTACACTAACTAAAGCGTCATCCACCATAGCCAGCATATTCTTTTCCTGAGTTGCAATTTTATCTGCTATATTATTCTGACTTGGATTTCCACCCATGCCGCCTAAAATTGTCTCTATCTGTCCTACCGTATCCTGCATCTGGCCGATTGCTGTCACGGCATCGCTGACACCTCCGCCGCCAAGTGCTCCCGCACTATTCAAAGACTGTGCCAGAGCATTCAAATCGGTGGTTAACTGTTTACAGCTTTCTACCGCTGATGTACCTGCTTCCATCATCTGATTTGCATCATTGCTGAGCTTTGCCGCTTCCAGCTCATTGTGCATGGTATTTAACAAGCTCTGCATACTCTGTAAAGTAATGTTAACCTGTTTCTGGTAATCATTTAAGGTAACCTGCGTCGTTTCAATCTCACCCTGAGCATTTTTCAACGCATCTCCGCTGGCATACGCCCCTTCCTCCATCTTGCTGACATCTTTTTTTGTCCCTTCTATACTGGCAGATAAGGCTACGTTGCTTGAGATAACAGAGTCAATTACATCCACATACTCTAGCATTTCATCATTGATACGGCTGACCTTTTCAATAAATCCGTCTACTCCGCCTTCTTTTTCCAAGTCAGACGCAAAGGCATTGGCATCCTCGAACAACATCTTTGTCATGACTTTGATAAATTCTTCGTTAACGTTATCCTGTACCTTTTCAACTACTGTATCACTGATTTTATTGGCAACCGGATTTTTCTTCTGATTCTGATAGAAGGTGATAGCAGGTTGTTCTACCTCTTCTGTAAACATATTATACATGTTGTATGTAAAATCTTCCGATATAACAACTGCTGCATAATAGGTACCATCTTTAATTCCTGCCAGTGCTTCTTTTTCATCCTTTACAAAATGCCACTCCACAGATTTATTTTCACGCAGTTCTTCTATAATACCTTCTCCAACATTCTGGTATTCCCCGTTTTCATTGGTGTAGCCTTTATCCATAGAAACTGCTGCCAGCTTCAATCCTTCTGTATTTCCATATGGATCCCAGTTGGAATAGATATTAAACCATGCATATAATGCCGGCAGAAAACAAACACCTATGATAATTATCAGGGCAAATAAATGCTTGATTAAATTTCGCATATCATCTTTGAAAATTCGTTTGATTGTTCCCATAATTGCTCCTTTTCCGTGCTTTAACCATTGTAATATGATACCGAACCATTTCTTGCGTGTCAAGTATACAAATACTCTCTCCTGTCTCATTTTTTATTTTACTTTTGCTTCTAATGTGTGTAAAATAGTGACTGTATACTATTTCTACTATTATTATATAGTAGAAATGCATCAAAAAACAGGATATTTTTTGGAATAGAAATACAGGAAGGAAACAATTATGTGGATTGCAAATCATTGGAATGAATACGAAGTGATTGATTGCTCAAAGGGGGAGAAGCTGGAACGTTGGGGAGATTATATTCTGGTTCGTCCCGACCCACAAGTTATCTGGGATACCCCAAAGACAGATAAGGGCTGGCGGCAGAAAAATGGCCACTACCACCGCAGTAAGAAAGGCGGCGGAGAATGGGAATTTTTCAACTTGCCGGAACAGTGGGATTTACATTACCGTGATTTAACGTTCCATTTAAAGCCTTTTAGCTTTAAACACACAGGTCTTTTTCCCGAGCAGGCAGTAAATTGGGACTGGTTCGGAGCCAAAATCAAAAAGGCTAACCGCCCCATAAAAGTTTTGAACCTCTTTGCTTACACTGGTGGTGCCACTCTGGCCGCCGCTGCGGCAGGTGCCTCTGTCACCCATGTGGATGCTTCCAAGGGCATGGTGACATGGGCAAAGGAAAATGCCGTTGCCAGCGGTTTAAAGGATGCTCCCATCCGTTGGCTGGTGGATGACTGTGTGAAATTTGTAGAGCGGGAAATCCGCCGAGGCAATCATTACGATGCCATTATCATGGATCCACCATCCTACGGAAGAGGTCCAAAGGGCGAAATCTGGAAAATCGAAGAGGCAATTCATCCTTTGGTCAAGCTGTGTACACAGCTCCTGTCCGATGACCCTCTGTTCTTTTTGATTAACTCTTATACTACCGGCTTACAACCGGCAGTTCTGGCATATATGCTGGGAACGGAACTGGGACACCTGAACGGAAAGGTCAGTGCCGATGAAATCGGTCTCCCGGTATCCTCCAACGGATTAGTACTTCCTTGCGGTGCCAGCGGAAGATGGGAGGTGATATAGATGAACCAAAAAAATCCAAAAAGTCCATTTGTGCGTTTAATGCTTGTGTTTGTAATTGTTGTGATTATAGGCGTTGGAGTCAACAAGCTTCTTACCGAATCTGGTTCAGGTTTTTTTAACACTGCGGAAATTGCAGAAACCAAAGAAAAAAGGCAGAAAATCTATACATTTCGTGATGAAGAACATTTAGTGGAACAATATGAGAAACACAAAGATAAATTTCATTATGACACTCCTGAGGAATATGAAGAGCAAGCCAATCGTGTCATCCACACCTTTGCTGTGCTGCACAAACAGGAAAAAGAGGGCGATGATGACATTTATTATGCCGTAGACACCAACGAGCTTGTGGTTGTCTCTTCTGACGGTTACATACGTACCTATTTTAAACCTGAAGAAGGTATGAAGTATTATAACAAACAATAAATTTTCAATCTAAAAGGACACAGAAATCTGTGTCCTTTTAGACTGAAACCCGGAAAGCAGATACTTTCCGGGTTATTTTTTCCTGATTCCTATAAACTGTTTGCACGTTCTGCAATATTTCTCTGGAAATCAATCACATCATGGTCATATTCCTGATTCATCAACGGTGAGGTAATCATAAAATCCGCTGTCGCACGGTTATTGGCAATCGGTATGTCATATACCTGTGCCACACGCAGCAATGCCTTTACATCCGGGTCATGAGGTGCCGCTGTCAGCGGATCGGAAAAGAATACTACAAAGTCAATTCTTCCTTCCACAATCTTTGCTCCAATCTGCTGGTCTCCTCCCAGAGGACCGCTGTTGTAGCCTTTTACCGGAAGTCCGGTTCTATCGGTTATCATGCGGGCGGTGGTTCCTGTTCCGCATAAAAAATGCCTGCTCAAAATCTCTTTGTGTTCATCACACCAGCTAATCAAGTCTTCTTTCTTTCCATCATGTGCAATTAATGCAATACTTTTCTGTTTTCCAATCGTCAACGTCAATAGGTTTTTACTCATAATAAACCTCCTTTTCTCTTCTTCTCTCTTCTTTTTCACAGGTTCATTATAACACGGAAAACAAAAATGTATATCTTTTCTTTATTTTTTTACAAGAATTTTACTTATTTTTTATTTTTCGATATTGCGGATTAAGTTTACCATTTCAATGGCACCCATTGCACAGTCATATCCTTTATTTCCGGCTTTTGTTCCGGCACGCTCGATTGCCTGCTCAATGTTTTCTGTGGTAATAACACCGAACATTACCGGAATATCGGAATTTAAGGATACATTGGCAATTCCCTTGGAAACCTCGCTACATACATAATCATAGTGGGTTGTGGAACCACGGATAACTGCTCCCAGTGCGATTACCGCATCATATTTTCCACTCTTTGCCATCTTAGAAGCAATTAAAGGAATCTCAAATGCTCCCGGCACCCATGCCAAATCAATGTCCTCTTCTTTTACATCATGGCGAAGAAGTGCATCCTCTGCTCCGGCTACCAATTTGCTTACGATAAACTCGTTAAATCTTGCGGCTACAATGCCTACCTTCATTCCTTCTGATACTACTTTTCCTTCAAATACGTTCATGTTTGTCTCCTCTTTTCTTTTTATTTTTCGAGAATGCTGCTGCATCCCAATGGTTTTATTTTTCTTTGTAATCTAAGATATGTCCCATCTTATTTTTCTTGGTAATCAGATAAAATTTGTCATATGGGGTCACATCTATCTGAATCGGCACACGCTCTTTGATGGTCAGTCCAAAGTCCTCCAACCCTTCGATTTTCAACGGATTATTGGTCAGAAGCCGTAAGGATTTGGCACCCAAATCTCTTAAAATCTGTGCTCCGATATAATACTCTCTCTCATCTTCATCAAAGCCCAATGCCAGATTGGCTTCTACGGTATCCATTCCCTTTTCCTGAAGCTCATAGGCCTTTAACTTATTGATCAGTCCGATTCCTCTTCCCTCCTGGCGAAGATAGAGTAAAATTCCCCTTCCTTCTTTTTCGATTTCCTCCATAGCTTTCGCAAACTGGTCGCCGCAATCACAACGCTCAGAACCGAAAACATCTCCGGTGAGACATTCGGAATGCACCCGGCAAAGCACATCCTCACCGTTACCGATATCCCCTTTTACCAATGCCACGTGATGCTCGCCGTTTAATTTGTTGACATAGCCGTAAGCACGGAAATCTCCGTATTTGGTAGGCATTTTTACTGCTGCCATCTGCTCCACCAGCTTGTCATGTACCTTACGGTATTCCTGCAATGCACGAATGGTAATAAAGGTCAGATTGTATTTCTTTGCCATCTCTATTAACTCCGGTGTCCGCATCATGGTTCCGTCATCCCGCATGATTTCACAGCAAAGTCCACACTCCTTCAAGCCTGCCAGCTTCATCAGGTCTACGGTCGCTTCGGTATGACCATTCCGCTCCAGAACGCCGTTGGGTTTCGCCAGCAACGGAAACATATGTCCCGGTCTTCGGAAGTCCTCCGGCTTTGCATCCTCCTCCACACATTTCATGGCGGTAATGGAACGCTCCGCTGCGGAAATTCCGGTGGTGGTGTCCACATGGTCAATGGATACGGTAAAAGCGGTTTCATGGTTGTCCGTATTGTTGCTTACCATCTGAGGAATCTGTAATTTCCGAATGATTTTCTCACTCATAGGCATACAAATCAGTCCCTTGGCATGGCTTGCCATAAAGTTGACGTTTTCTGTGGTGGCAAACTCTGCGGCACAGATTAAGTCTCCTTCATTTTCCCGGTCCTCATCATCCGTTACCAGTATCAGTTTTCCATTTCTTAAATCTTCCAGTGCTTCCTCAACTGTATTAAATTGAAACATATTTATCTCCTCCTAAAAGCCTGCCTGTAATAAAAATTCTTTGGTCAGACGGCTTTCTTTTTTTTCTTCTTTCTTTTCGTAATGCATGAGCTGTTCAATATACTTGCCCACAATATCATTTTCCAGATTCACAATATCTCCCGGCTTTTTCTGGGACAATACCGTTTCCTTGGCAGTATGGGGAATCATGGATATGGCAAAATCCATATCACTCCGCTTTGCCACGGTCAGGCTGATTCCGTCTATGGCAATGGAGCCTTTCTCCACGATATATTTCATGAGACTTTCCTCTGCCGCTATGGTATACCAGATGGCATTGTCATCCTTTTCCACCTTGGTAATGGTTCCTGTTCCGTCAATGTGCCCCGATACGATGTGTCCGCCGAATCTTCCGTTTGCCGCCATGGCACGTTCCAGATTCACTTTACTTCCGATGGTAAGGCTGCCCAAGGAGCTTCGCCGCAGGGTTTCGTTCATCACATCTGCGGTATAGGTATTCCCGCTAAAGGAAGTTACGGTCAGGCAGACACCGTTTAAGGCAATGCTGTCTCCGATATGAATGTCGGAAAATACCTTTTGGGCCTGTATGGTAAGCACCGCCGATTTAGTTCCCTTTTGGATTCCGGCTATGGTACCCATCTCTTCTACAATTCCGGTGAACATTTTTCCACCTCCCATTCAATCAAAATATCTTCTTCTATCTGTGTGATTTTTGGATTTTTCAATCGGTATGCCTCCTGCGGAAGCTCCACACCTTTTCCTCCTACCGGAGTCTTCGCCTCTACTCCCCCGAAAATCTTTGGTGCGATATAGCTTTCCACCTTGGTGACGATTCCCGCCTGCAAGGCTGAAAAATTCAGTTGGCTGCCACCCTCCAATAAAATGCTGTCAATTCCTTTTTCTCCCAGTTGCTTCATCAATTCCTTTAAATCCAATCCCTTTTCGTCTGATGGAAGTTCCAATACTTCACATCCTGCCTGACACAGCAACTTTCGTTTTTCTATCTGCTGTTCTTCTCTCTCCATCTTCGCCGTGGCAATGATGGTAGGTACTTCCTTTGCGGTTTTGACGATATTGGAATCCATAGGTATCCGCAACCTGCTGTCACAGATAATCCGTGTGGGATTTAATGCATTTTCCAATCGGCAGGTCAACAGGGGATTGTCTGCTAATACGGTTCCGATTCCCACCATGATTCCGCTGTAGATTTTACGGCTCTGCTGCACTCTGGCTCTGGCAGCCTCTCCCGTAATCCATTTGGAGGCTCCTGTATAAGTGGCAATCTTTCCATCTGCCGTCATGGCATATTTTAATGCCACATAGGGTTCCTTGGTTTCTATGTAGTGGAAAAATACCGGATTTAACCCATCACATTCTTCTTTCAGCACTTCTGTATATACTTTAATTCCTGCATCCTTCAGTTGTTTGATTCCTCCTCCGTTTACCTTCGGATTCGGGTCATAGGAACCGATATAGACTTCTGTAATTCCACTGTCTATGATAATCTGCGTACAGGGCGGTGTCTTTCCGTAGTGACAGCAAGGCTCTAACGTCACATAGATGGCTGCCCCATGTAAGTCCTCCTTACAATTTAAAATTGCATTTCGTTCCGCATGAAATTCGCCGCATCTGTGGTGGTAATCCTTCCCGATTACCTTGCCGTCCTTTACCAGTACCGCTCCCACCAAAGGATTCGGATTGGTAAATCCTGCTCCTTTCTTCGCTTCTTCAATTGCAATCCGCATATAATCTTCTTCTGTCATCTTCTCACTTCTTTCTGACTTTTCCGGTGCTTTTTCCACAATTAAAAAGCCCCGAATATCATATTCAGGGCTTTTCCAATATGTATGCATCTTTCTATCTGTCACACGCACTTTCACGTATTTTTATATAGTAACTTCGTTCTGAAATATAAAAGGCTCTGAAATGACTACATTTCAGAGCTTAATAAATCATCACAAGGGAACTGCTTCGCAGTTCTATGCATCTTCTTTCATCCAGACTATACTGTCGGCTTCGGAGTTACACCGAATCAACCTAATGGCTCGCGGGCTTTACCGCCGGTCGGAAATTTCATCCTGCCCTGAAGATTAATATTTAATTCTTGATTATTGTACTACTATGGGAATCGCTTGTCAATGCTGTTCTGGTTTTTCTCTATCCTGTCACGAATCTCTTCCATTTTCTTATCCAGCTCTGCACTGGCTTTGGCACATTCCGTCAATTCCTTTGCCAGTTCTTCTGCCTCGGATTCCGGTATGTTTTTCTTATAACGCAGTTTGTGCTCCAGACTTGCCCAAAAATCCATGGCAATGGTGCGAAACTGCACCTCTACCTTCATCGGACGTTTTTCGTTTTCCAGAAAAATCGGAACTTCAATAATCAGATGCAGGCTTCTGTAACCGCTTGGCTTCGGATTCTTGATATAGTCTTTTCGCTCAATCAAAGTTATATCATCCTGACTCAGCAGACAGTCTGCCAAAAGATAAATGTCCTCCGGAAAGGAGCATACCACCCGCACTCCTGCAATATCATAGAGATTTGCCTCTATGGATTCTAAGGAAAACGGAATATTTTTTCGTTTTATCTTTTCTAAGATACTGTCCATGGATTTTACTCTGGTCTTGATGGACTCTATAGGATTTCTGTCATACTGTAAGGAAAACTGCTCATTTAGGACACGAAACTTTGTCTCAACTTCCATCAATGCACATCGGTAATATGCCATCAGTCTTTCCATCGGCAGAAAATTTTCCTGCATTTTATTGCGAAATTCATCCGACAATACCACATTCGTTATAATTTCTTCTTTCGCCTGTTCCACGAATTTATCTAATCTCATTGCTTCTCATTCCTTTTCTTTGGTTTTCCTAAAGCGTCTGTTTACTGTCCGCCTTCTGCTGGAATTTTACATTGTCCACGATAAACCGCTCATGTTCTCCTTCGCCGATTTTTCCGCTCCCGTCAAAGGCTTCCACATGAAAGACCAGTCTTCTTCCATCGACTTCTACCAGCTCGCTCTTGGCGGTCACTTCCATGCCCACAGGAGTTGCAGAGATATGTTTGACATTCACCAAAGTTCCCACACTTCCCTGACCTTCTTCTAACTCTCCTGCCACACTGGTATAGGCTGCCTGTTCCATCAACGCAATCATAGCCGGAGTGGCATATACATTTAACTCACCGCTCTTCATGGTTTTCGCCGTATTCTTATCTGTTACCTTTTCTGTGATTTCTTTTATAATTCCTGCTTTTAACATTTTTTTCTCCTTCTTGTATTTCACACTATTTTTCATATGTGTATTGTATCAGAAAACACAACCTATGTTAATGCCTTTTCCTTTCTGTGTCAGAAATTTCCTTTAGCAGCGTCTCCAATAGCATAATGTGATATTTTTCGTCTTTGATAATTCTGGCTAATACTGCATTTACATGATTGTCTTTTATCATACTTATATGCATCCGGTATTGGTTGATGGCAGCTTTTTCCGCTTCTATATCTGCCAAAAGCATTTTTCTTCCTTCCTCCGGTATGGTGATATATTGGGGCGTCCACATCTGTTCTTTTCCGTTTCTCTGCCTTGCAGTAAAATCTACACAGCCGCCCAATAGAAAGATTAATTCTCCTAATTTTTGCAAATGTATCATTTCCGCCATGGCAATTCCCAGTATAGTTTTTGCTATGGGGCATTTCTCACAGGAAAGTCTGTTTTCATTGTTGATATATTGGGTAATTGCAGACAGCTCAGATGTGGCACCGCAATAGTCTATACTGAGCAGATTTGCATATGTCTGATTTTTTTCTCTGACCCGTATTTCAGGATACGGAAGCTCTACCATAATTGGTTTTACGTCCATAAAGTTACATGTATTTGTAATAGGGGTGATGGTTTCGTCCATTTTTTTACTCCCATATATTTCTATATGATAATATATTAGAATTCTTGTAATAGGTGAATATCTTGATTTCTTTTCCTAATCCATGAGACAGATGCATCCATTGCGGCACGGCACGCCTTTGTCTGATCTAATGCGTTCAACATAACAAAATCATGTATCATTCCCTGAAATCTCATTGCCGTTACTCCCACTCCCGCATCCCGCAGCTTTCTGGCATAGGCTTCCCCTTCATCTCTTAACACATCTGCCTCTCCGTTTAAAATCATAGCTTCGGGAAGATTCTTTAACTGTTCCGGTTTTGCCCTCAAGGGAGATGCCGTAATACTGTTTCGGTCACGATTTGACAGAGAATATTGATTCCAAAACCACATCATTCCCTCTCGATAAAGATAGTAGCCTTCTGCGAACTCCAAGTAAGAATCCGTGCTAAAACAAGCATTCGTAACAGGATAGTACAAAAGCTGTTTTTGTATCTGCGGCCCCTTTCTGGTCTTTGCCATCAGTGTCATAGCAATCGCCATATTTCCGCCCACGCTGTCTCCAGCCACAGTTAGTGTATTAGGATTTATCCGAAATCCTCTTTGTTTTAAAAGTTCAGACAACTTACAAAGCACATCATAGCATTGTTCGATTGCCACCGGATAACGAGCTTCCGGGGAACGGCTGTATTCGGGAAATACTAAGATGCATCCGGTTCGTGCTGACAATTCTCTTACCAGCTTTTCGTGAGTATGGAAACTTCCGAAAACCCATCCTGCACCATGGATGTAAAAAATAACGTCTGATGGATTGCTTACATTCATGGGACTGACGATGTATACAGGAACCGTGCCCCATTTTCCTGTATTTATCATAGTCTTTTGTATCTCTGCCGGGTACATCTTTATAGGGGTACTCTGAGCTTTTTCAAGAACCTGACGCCCCTGAACGGGCGGGAGCCGGAAGATGAAAGGCGGAACTGCACTTTCGTTACAGACCGCTTCCGCTTCCGGCTCAAGAGAAATTCTTTTTTTCATAATGAAAAACCTATTTTATTTTCTTTGTTTTTATTATATGCCTTCTTAAAAAAGTGGTTTCCCTATTCCCCAATCAACTCTGCCTTAAACTGCGTCTCACCCTTACGGGATTTATATAGGAACACTGCCAGAGACAGGAGATTGAATACTACAATCATGCCAATAAACACCCTCATCTGAGGCATAATCTCATTTCCGGTTGAAATAGTTGCACGGAATGCCTCTACACTGTAAGTAAACGGCATATATTCGTGAATCCTGTGGTAGAAATCCGAGGATAATTCCAGCGGATAAGTTCCGGCGGAACCGCCTAACTGCAATACCATAAATATCAACATCAGATAACTGCCCACTTTGCCGAAGCATATGTTGAAAAAGTACATGACTGACATAAATGCCATGGATGTCACCACCGCTACTAATATGGTTTTTCCTAAATACTGTGGTTCAAATCCCAGAATCCATTTCAGCATAAAAATCATCACTACTGCCTGCACAACGGAAATCACCAAATATACGGTTGCTTTGCTAAACCACCAGCTAACACCTTTTTTCACTTCTCCCGCAGGTTTGGTCAGCGGATATATGGTACAGAATGCAATACATGCTACCCAGAGACCTACTCCCATCATATATGCTGCCATCGCACTTCCGTTATTCTCGATATTAGAATAGGTATCTCCTATGGATTCTACCGGAGCCGCAAACATATCCACCGTATCCTCATCGGTTTTTGTACTGTTTACTTCATCTCCTGCTTCTGTCAAGCTGTCAGCCAACGTCATGCTTCCATTTTTCAGCTCTTCTAAACCTTTTCCAAGGGAATCAGAACCTTCCGTAAGCTGTGCCACACCCTTTTGCAGACCATCTGCTCCGTTACTGATTTTTCCTGCTCCCTCTGTCAAAGCTTTACTGTTGGCGGTCAATTTCTCAGCCCCTGCCGCTACACCTGACACACCGTCCATATATGCATAGACACCGTTCTTTAACCCGTTTTCCCCGTTGACTCCTGCTTCTAACTGTCCGATTCCATCATCCACAGTTGTCATTGCCTGTATCAATCCCATGGTTTCCGGTGTGGTCCCGTTTCTATCCAACGCGTTCTGCACATTTTGCAAACCGCCCTGAAGTTCCGTAATTGCCTGTTGGATTCCCGGTAATACCACACCCGCATTGGTCTGCAAACCGCTTAGGAGGGCTGTCAACTGTGCCATCTCCGTACTGGTATCCTGCCCCAATCCCTGTTTGGTATTGATTACCTGCATTAACTGGTTTGCCTGAACAATGGCATTATTCACCCCGGTAAGTCCTGTCTGAAGCTGCTGTATCTGCACTTCCTTTTCTGATGTCATACTTGCCGCAAGGGTATCGGACATTTGGTTCATACCTGCCAATATGGCTCCACTTCCGCTTTTTAAGGATATCAAACCATTGGATACGGAATCCACACCGGTTTTCAGACTGCTTCCCTTTTCATTTAAAAGGGCTGCCCCATTCTCCAGAGCGGCTACCCCTTCCGTATATGCTCCGATTCCTTCTTCTAATGTGGCACTTCCCTGCTGTAGGCTGCTGGTTCCCTCCGACAACGCATTTAATCCGTCGTTCATCTTCTGATTTCCCTCAAGCAATTGGTCTGTACCATCTGTAATCTGCAATGCCCCATCTGCCGCCTCTACAAAGCCGTCTCCAATTGTCTCCAACTGTTCAAATACTGTCTCTGCATACTGCGTCGTAATTTTCTCACGAATGCTCTGCTGAATCTTGCTTACTGCTGTTTCACTCATCTTAGAGGCAATATAGTTTTCCCCCGGATTCGTGGTGTAATACAATTCCATTTTCTTTGTATCATCTTCCATCAGCGTTGTTGCATTTTGGGAAAAATCCTCCGGTATGGTAATTACCATGTAATACATACCGTTTGCCAGACCTGATTCTGCGGTTTTTTCGTCCACAAAATGAAACCCCAAAGAGTTATCCTCTTTCATATTCTTTATCAGGTCTTCCCCCACATTCAGTTCCTTCTCATTGTACATGACCGGTTGGTCTTTATTTACCACCGCTACCGGAAGCCGTTCCAGCCTTCCATAGGGGTCCCACATGGCTCCCACAAAAATTGCCGTATAAATCGTGGGGATCAGTATAATTGCAACCATTACCGCAATCATGAATTTGCTTTGAAATAATTTTTTCCATTCGTTTTTGAGCATTTATCGTCCTCCTTACAATTTTACTTTAACAAATAAAAATAAACTGCAAGGAGAAAACTCCTAAACGGATTTTATAATTTTTCTAAACAAAATCTAAACTTTCTTTTTCTATTCTAAATTAAGCCGATAACCGGCACCCCAGACAGTCTCAATGATTTTCGGGTTCTTACTGTCCTCTTCTATCTTTTCACGGATACGATTGATATGTACGGTAACCGTTACGCTGTCACCCACATAATCATACCCCCATATTTTTTCAAACAGCTCTTCTTTGGAAAAGACAATATTGGGATTCATAGCAAGGAACTTTAGCAGCTCAAACTCACGGTTTGGGAATTTAATCTCTTCTCCGTCCCTGTATACCTTCCAGCTTCTGGTGAGTATTTCTATATTTCCCACTCGGATAATATCCCTTTCCTCCCCTTCATTTTCCTGTGGTCTGTATCCTTTGGTCAGGCGTTCATAACGGCTGAGATGAGATTTTACACGTGCCACCAATTCCGCCGGATCAAAAGGTTTCGGTATATAATCATCTGCTCCGATTCCCAGTCCCAGCACCTTATCAATGGACTCTGTCCTTGCGGTAACCATCAGAATGGGAATATCAATTTTATTTCTTATGTCACGGCAGATATCATATCCGTTTTTTCCCGGAAGCATTAAATCCAGTAAAATCAAATCGAATGTTCCGGTCAATGCCAGCTCCACGGCTTTTTCTCCGTCTGTCTCAACCCGAGTCTCAAATCCATTGATTTCCAGATAGTCCTTTTCCAGCATTGCTATTTCTTCTTCGTCTTCCACAATCAATATTTTGGTTCCCATACTTCCTCCTACTCTTGATTCTCTTCCGCTATGGGAAGGGTAATCGTAATGCAAAAACCATTATTATTAGATGCCTGAATCTGCCCCTTATGCTGCTCTATAATTCGTTTAGCGATATACAATCCCAAACCATCCCCGTCTATCTTGCTGTTGCGGGTTTCATCTCCCCGGTAAAACTGTTCAAAAAGATATGGCAGCTTTTCCTCCGGTACCCCTTCTCCGTCATCTTCAATCTTTAAGATAACCTCTTTCTCTCTGCAAAGCATATGAAGCTGAATCAGTACATGTTCACCTTTTCGGTACTTCATACTGTTTTCCACAATATTGTAGATGACTCTTTTTATCTGTTCCCGGTCAATATCGGCATAGACCTGAGTATCCGGTTTCAAAAATATAACATCTGCCTTTTTCTCTTTTAAGTCTCTCTGTCCCTCATCTACTAAATTTTGTAAAAACTCTCCCAAATTTGTTCGTTCCATGTAAACCGGCATATTGCCCGTTTCCATCTTAGAATAAGTGAACAGCTTCTGCAATAAGACATCCATGGCACATGCCTTCTGATAGGCGATGTCCAAATACTGTGCCTGTTTTTCCGGCGTATTGGCAACCCCATCCTTCATGCCTTTCAGGTAACCCCTGACGGATGTCAACGGAGTCCGCAAATCATGGGAAATTCCTGCAATCATTTCCGTTTTTGCCTTTTCATACTCCTCCGCTTTGTTTATGTTCTCTATCAAACTCTTCTGCATCATATTAAAGGACTGGCAGAGCTTTTCAAACTCTTCTTCCCCCTCATATTCCACCGGCTCTGTAAAGTCCCCTTCCTCCATCCGGTTGGCTGCCTCCATCAGTTTTTCTATAGGTTCTATAATCTGATTTTCCAGTTTACTGCTGAAATAGCGGCTGATTCCCACAATAATTCCGATTGCCAAAATTCCCAATGCCATAAACACCGGTATCAGCCAACGGATAATTCGCTCCTGCTGTTGAGTGAGATTGTCACTTTCCACATTCTTCAATGCCACAGCCCGGTATTCTCCTTCTGCGGTCTCATATGTTTTAAAAATCATCGTGGAGTTTTTCCAGACAAAAACATCTGCTTCTTTCTGGTCTGTAGCATAACGTTTCAGATGCTTCATCTCTCTTTTTTCCTCTGACGTAAAATCAGAATAGAGTTCTGTTCCGTCTTTTTCCAAATACAACTGATATCCGTTATTTTCAATTTCTTTGCGAAAATCCACTAGCTTGTCCTGTGAAAAATCATAAGAATCCAAAATATTCACCGTTTCCACCGAACGTTTCTCCAGCTTAGCGTAGTTTGCCATTTTATCCAGATAAGTGCTTTCAAAAATTTCTATGATAATTCCGCTAATAATCAAGAGTGATAGCAAAGCGGATAAAAGAATCCGAGTGTTTGTTCTGGATAATCGTTTTCTGATGGTCATCTCTTTCCCTCCGGTTTTCCTACTATGATAAATCAGTTTACACCTCAATCATAAACTACCGAAGTGAAAAATGTAAACATTTTCTAAACAAAGCTCCTTTTCTCTAGGGTAAAAAGGGACTGTGACAAAAAAGGATATTTTGTCACAGTCCCTTATTCCCAAAACAATCCTATATTCGGTTGTTTCATGGTAAATATCACAAACAGCAAAAATAATATACTAAAAATGAGAATTCCCCAAATATTCTTTCCTTCTCCGTCCCTATATAGCTGCCGGATTCCTCGATAGGAATATATACTATAAATTGCCACTCCTATATAAAAGGTCAGAATATCCAGCCACATGATATTTCCTCCCCAAATACCGGAATACGTGAAGAAAAAGGCTACAATAAAGAACATTCCCCACAAAACACCTTTGGCTTTTACCGTTATCCAGCCGGGTATCCAATCTTTTCCCCCAATTCCCTGTATTACGGTAAAAAGCAGTGCCGGCATATACAACAGCTTCAAATGCTCCCACGTACTCTCGTTGATAGGCGAAATCATTGCCGCCAAAGCATTTCTGTCTGTCCATTCATATACAAAGTGCAACAGGGTTCCCAAAATTGCCACAAACAGAAAATCCGCTATTTCCCATTTTGCCGTACTCTCGATTTTTTCCCGCATATAAAAGTCCTCCGTTTTTATTATATGCGGAATCTGCAAATCTATTCCCTTTCCGAATCTGTCTATTATTTATGAGAAATACGTCTGCTGTATAAAAGTCTTATAGAATTGAGGATACACAGGAATGCCACCCCAGTGTCGGCAAATACTGCCAGCCACATATTGGCATAAATTCCGGTTAAGCCCAAAATCATTACTGCCACCTTAATGGCAATGGCAAAAACAACATTTTCTTTGGCTATCAGGTTGGTGTCCTTTGCAAGTCCCACTGCTGCCGGAATAGCATCCATATTGGAATTCATAAATACCACATCTGCCGCTTCAATGGCTGCATCGGCTCCGCTTCCCATGGCGGCACCCACATCTGCTCCCGCCAATACCGGGGCATCATTGATTCCATCTCCCACAAACATAACGCTTCCATGAGCTTCACGGATTTTTTGCAGTTCTGACAGCTTCTCCTCAGGAAGCAGTCTGGCATGAACCTCTTCCACCCCTGCTTCTTTCGCTATGATTTCTGCACTCTCCTGTGCATCTCCAGTTAACATAACTGTTTTTAGATTCTGTCTCTTCAGACTGGCTATGGCTTTCGGTGCCTCTTCTTTCATTGTATCGGAAATAATAAGATAGCCGATATACTTTCCTTCCGACGCCAGAATCACTTCTGAACCACTTTTATCCGGCTGATAATTTTCCAAATTTATCTGATACAATTCCATCAGCTTTTTGTTTCCGCAGAGAATCTCTCTTCCTTCTACAACTGCCCGGATTCCCTTTCCTGAAATCTCTTCCGATTCGCTGACTTGAGGTAGCTCCAAAGCTTTCTCCGCTGCCCGCTCCACAATGCTTACTGCAATAGGATGTGTGGAATTTTTCTCACAGGCTGCCGCAAGGCACAGCAACTCGTCTTTACTGATTTCTAACTCCGGTACTATCTCCTGTACCACGAAATTTCCCTTTGTAATAGTTCCGGTCTTATCCATGACAATGGCCTGGACATTACTCAGTGCCTCCAGTGAAACACCGCCCTTAAATAAAATTCCGCCTTTGGAACCTGCACCGATTCCGCAGAAAAATGCAAGGGGTACACTCAATACAACTGCACACGGACAACTCATTACCAAAAAGCTCAAGGCTGTATAAACCCAAGGACGGAAAGCCTCTCCGGTAATCAACGGCATTCCAATGGCTGTGAAAACAGCCACAGCAATTACAATCGGTGTATAGACTCTGGCAAATCTGGTAATAAAGTGGTCAATTTTCGGTTTGCTGGCTGCAGCATTCTCCACAGAATCCAGAATCTTACTTACCATGGACTCCTCCAATGGCTTTTCGACTTTAATTTTCAGCAAACCGGAGGTGTTCACACAGCCGGAAAGTACCTCTGTCCCCACCTCTACTTTTACCGGAACCGGTTCTCCGGTTACCGCGGAGGTATCCAAACGGCTCTCGCCTTCTACCACGATGCCATCCAACGGGATTCTGTCTCCGGCTCTTACCAGCAGCACATCTCCCGGTTTCGCCTCTTTTGCAGGTATTACGCTGACTTCTTCCCCTGTTACCAGATTTACCACTTCCGGTCTTAGGTCAATGGCATCCATAATCTGGCTGCGGCTTCGCTCCACTGCCACATCCTCGAAAAATTCTCCGATTCTGAAAAACAGCATGACTCCCACTGCTTCAGGATATTCTCCGATGACAAATGCTCCGATGGTAGCAATACTCATTAAAAAATTCTCATCAAAAGGGTTTCCCTTAAACAGATTCTTAACTGCTGTAACCACAATCTCACCGCCCAATATCAGATATGCCACCACAAAGGCAATCAGATATGGCAATGTGTATTCTCCGCCTCCCTGCATCTTATTTACAATCACTGCACCTAATAAAACAACGGCTCCTGCCAGAATACAAATAAGATTCTTTCGGTTCTCCGTATCCGGTTCCTCTGTACTTTTCTCTTCTTTCTTTTCCACAATCCGTATACCGTCTTCAATCTGATTACAGATATCCTCTATCTCTTTTCGGAGTTCATCCGGGTTCTCCGCAGTAATCCGAAGCTGTTTTGTGGCAAAGGTAATGGTTGCCCATGAAACACTCTCCAGATGATTAATCCGTTCTTCCATCTTTGCCGCACAGTTGGCACAGCCCAGATTTTCCATGGTATAAACCTTGGTCACGTGATTTGCCGGTGTCTCCTTCTCCTCCTCATGTATATGCTCATGTTCACATCCACAGCTATCCTCATGTTCGTGCTCATGTTCACATCCACAGCTGTCTTCATGCTCATGCTCATGTCCGCATCCACATTCACAATCATGTTCGTGCTCTTTATATGTTAACTCTTCGTTTTTCATAGAATCCTCCTTTCATATATGAACGTTTATTCATATGTTCATTTATATGATAGTTCATATTTCAGGATATGTCAATATATTTCTTTTTATTGAGATTTTTTTATTAAGAACAAAGTGGGCAAGCCCATATCAGCTTCCCACCCCTCACTCATGAGGGGCTCGCACACTTTGCGTGCCGAGCGTGGTCAGCTTTAGCTGACATCTTCCTCTCACGCGAGTGCACATCCTCGCGGAGCGTTTTTATTTTAATAGGAAATCCAAAGGAATTTCCTATTAAATAAAAAACGGATGACCTTACAGCCATCCGTCTATAATTGCAATTCCCTTATCCACATCCACATCTGCCACCGCAGACGTCAACTCTTCCATAACCTGTTCTAAGCTTTCCGGCAGCTTCGTATTTGTCAACTGTTCAACTGCTCCGTCGGCTGTATCCAAATCAAAGACCTCCAATGCCTGACGCAAGGTTTGCAACAGTTCCCGAAGTTCTTCCGCGGATATCTCCTGTTTTTCCTTTCCCCGTTTTGGCAGGCGGCTCTCGTACTCTGTTCCCACCTTTTCATACAATTCCAACAGCTTTGGGGTCTGGCGTTCTATTTCTTCCCAGAAGTTTTGATTTCCGCAGCCCTCCAGATACGCAGCCATTCCCGACAGTTCCGTGGCTCCCACTACTGCTGCTGCACTTTTTAATGCATGGACTTCCACGGTATATCTGCGGACATCCTGCTCCTCCAAAGCTTTCTCTATCTGTGCAATCTTTGCCTTTCTGGTAACACAGAAAGTTCGCAATAGCTCCTCATCTATCCCGGTTTCTTCTTTTTCCGGCTGCTTCGGCTCATATTTTCCCGGCTTCTGCAACAATTCCTCCGGCAGATAGGACCGAATGACCGCCTCCAGTTTATTGCCATCCAGAGGCTTTGACAAAAAGTCTGTAAATCCTTCTGCCAGATACATCTCTTTCGCTCCTGCAATGGCATTGGCCGTCAAAATAATAACCGGAGTATCTTGACATGGAATATCGGACATCTCTTTTAATCGGTGCAAAGCTTCTATTCCGTCCATTCCCGGCATCATATGGTCCATCAGAATCAAATCATAATGGTTCTCTGCCGCCAGTTCTAAGGATTCCTCACCGCTCATCGCTGTCTCTATCTGAATCTTTGTCTCTTTTAAAAGGTTTTGTGCCACCTTCAGATTAATCTCGTTGTCATCTACCAATAAGATTCGGGCATCCGGTGCACAGAATTTCGGCTGATAAGAACTTTTTTTCTTCAGGAACTGCTCATACCGTTTCTGATAATCTCCGATGGCATCCCATGACATTACCTTCTGAGGCAGAAGAACACGGAATACGGAACCTTCGCCGTAGACACTCTCCACCTCCAGTTTTCCATCCATCATATCAATAAGACGCTGGGTAATGTTCATTCCCAGTCCGGTACCCTCAATCTCCCGATTTTGTTCTTCGTCTAATCTGCGGAAAGACTCAAACAGTTTTTCTCTGTCCTCTTCCCGGATTCCGATTCCTGTATCCTTTACCTCTATCCGTAGGATGATGGTGTCCTGTTGCTGTTCTTCAAAATCTACGCTGAGGGTAACGCTTCCTTCTTTTGTATATTTTACTGCATTGGTAAGCAGATTTGTCACAATCTGTTTGATTCGTACATCATCTCCGAAGAGTTCCTCCGGCGTTTTCTCCTCCACATGAATATTTAGTTCCAAATTCTTTTCCTTACATCGGAAATCAATCAGATTTACCAAATCATTCAATACCGAGGACAGATGATAAGATACCGGTAACAATTCCATTTTTCCCGCTTCAATCTTGGACAAATCCAACAAATCATTTATCAGAGACAACAGCGTCTTTGCCGCACTCTGGATATTGGATGCATACTCCATCAACTCTTTATCCTGATATTCCCGCAAAATCATTTCGTCCATTCCGACAATGGCATTGATAGGTGTCCTTATTTCATGAGACATATTTGCCAGAAAATCCGACTTTGCCTGACTGGCTCTCTCCGCCTTCGCCTTGGCTTCCTTTAGTTCCTCCGCCATCTGGATATCGGGACTTTCATGAATCAGATAGATAGATAATATTATCATAAAAATTCCAAATCCGCTAATCAATGAAGTTGGATAGAATAACTGTATTGCAGAAATTATTAATTCGATAAGCAATGGCGTCAAAATCAACATCCATTTTTTTCGAGTAAGTACGTTACGATATCGAATGATGTAAAAAAGCGATACCAACAGGCAGCATCCCACCAATATGAAAGCGGATATCACCGATATTCCATAGGAATAGTTTCCCTTAGGAGTCTCTATATACACCATTTTTCCAAATATTAGCAGTAATAATGCTATTACCAACAACGGATGCCAGAAAAAACGTATCTTTCCCCCTTTTCCCGCTGCCGTCATAATAGTAAAATACACATATTTAAAAAACAAAAAAGCAAAAATCAGAATAGAGCCAATAAAGATAGTATGGAAAAAGCGATTCAAAATAGGAGGCACCGTATCCAAATGATTTACCGTATATACGGTAATCATATCAAAACTGAGATTCACAATCGCCGCCAGCAACATCTGACTGAAAAGTCCATGGTTATAGGTGTTCTTTCTCTTAGCACTAAAATATAAGACGGCGATATATATCGTCGCTATCAATAGTGCTATCTGCATTTTTATCATACTTATTCTCCGCCGTTAAAAAATTCTTCCAACCGACTGATAATCTTCTTACCTGCAATAGGCTTTAAGATATATCCCTCCGGCTGCAATTCCAACACTTCAACAATCTTTTCTTTTTCTGCTACTGCCGTCAGAAAGAATACCGGAATATCCTCCGTCTCCGGGTTTCCTCTGAGCATCTCAAACATCATTTTTCCGTCACAGACCGGCATTTCATAATCCAGCAGAATCACATCCGGTTTGGAATTTTCAATTGCCGCAAAGGCTTTCATTGCCGAATTGGCAAGAGATACCTCGTATTCCTTCTCCAACACTCCTTTGATGGTCCGAAGCATCATTCCACTGTCATCCACTACCAATACTTTGCGTTTTTTCATATTCATCACCTCATCCTTTCCCTCTTCCACACGGTGTTTGATATGCTTCAATGCTTCCTCAAAAATATCCACTACATGCTGATCGTCCAAGGAGTAATAGATATTTTTTCCCTCCCTTCGGGACTTTACCTGGCCCTCCAACTTTAATATCTTTAATTGATGGGAAACCAGCGACTGGGAAAGCCTCAATGCCGCCGCCAGGTCATTAACACACAGCTCCTGTTTGGAAAGAGCATATATGATTCTTACACGATTCTCTTCACTTACCGATTTAAAAAAAGATGCCAGCTTTTCCACATAAGTATCCGGTATCATATCTTGTTCTATATTTTCAATCATTTCTTCTTTTTCCACCTAAAACACCCCTTTTTTACAGTATATCGGACCTCCCTCTGTTCTGTCAATGCGGCTTTTTTCATCCTTCTTTACTGCTGCAGAAAACAAATCATCAGATACTCATCCTGATAGGTTCCATCCTTCATTCTTTGGGCATGTTTTACGGTTCCACAATTTTCAAAACCGTATTTTTCATAGAGATGGATTCCCCGTTCATTGGTGGATACCACTTCCAGTTCCACCTGCTCATAACCTATCTGCTTTGCACACTCCAGACATTTTTCCAAAAGCACACTGCCCAGTCCCATTCCCCAGTATTCCTGACGGATGGAAATTCCAAAGGAGGCACGGTGTCTGGTTCTGATTCGATTCAAAATCATATGAATGTTGGCATTGCCAATCATTTTATCCCCTACAAAAAGTCCGGTAAACACTTCATCCTCAGATTCTTCCACCCGTTCTATCAGTTCCTGCTCCTCTTCTATGGTCATAGAAATCTCCTCCGGGTAACGCACCATATAATCGGTTTCCCCGGAGGTAGCCCTCATATAGTCAAGCATCTGCTGGGCATCCTCTTTTTGGGGACTTCTCAGAATTGCCATCTCACCGTTTTTTAACAAAATCTTCCGTTCTTCAATTCTCATAATCATCCTCCTAAATTTATTCTTTTGTGAACATTCCATGTTTTTTACATATTATTTATTGAAACTGTTTATCCTTTTTATTATAATTCTCACAAACGTAAAAAGCAACGACCGCACTTTGGCATTGCCGGAAAGGAGCTACGATTGGAACGTCAGGAAACTTATCGTTTATTAATCGAACATGAGATAAAGCATTTGGAAGAACACGCCCGTTTTCTGGAAACTAAAAATTATACACAGCACGGCGGCATTACCGTATATGAGCATTGCATCAATGTTGCTTTTATGAGCTGTAAAATTGCCGATAAATATCATCTGGATGTAAACTACCTCTCTCTTATCAGAGGTGCTTTGCTTCACGATTATTTTTTATATGACTGGCACGAAAAAAATCCCGCTCACAGCCCTCACGGCTTTAAGCATCCCAGATTTGCTTTGGACAATGCCAGACAGGATTGCTCTTTGACAGCAATGGAGGAAAATATCATTCTTCGTCATATGTTTCCTCTTACCCCGGCATTTCCTGCCTACAAGGAGAGCTGGATTGTATCCCTTGCGGATAAAATCTGTGCTTCTGCGGAAATGTACCAGAATTACAAACAGCGGCTATTTGCCTCTGCCTCTGCAAAATAAATGAAAAAAGCTATCCTAGATGTGCAGAATTTTTATTACAAGAAGTTGTATTGTATTACAGTTCCGATAAAAACAAATTTTCAAATCATCTCACGAAATTCGGAATTTTTACGAACCTATGACGGAAAGATGTAATAATTCCTGTCTTTTTAACGCCTGCACAGTCCGTGGGGATGTTCGTCAAAGCTAAGACATGTTGCGGGGACTTTCGTGGGGCATTTATATAGACGTCCGAACAAAACGTAACCGCCGTATCAGACTGTTTGAGAAACGTTCTATCTGATTTTTAATAATAGAACGTTTTGAGTTTCTGATACGGCGGTTTTATAACGTCTGTGAGGACGTCTATTTAATACCACTAGTAAGTTCACGCCATGTCTCCTTTGACGGAACATCCTCCACGGACAGTTCAGTCGGTAAAAGAGACAGAAAACATATTTTCCGTCATAAGTTCTAAAATTCTCGAATTTCGTTCGAAAAGATTTTAAATTTGCTTTTATCGGAACTGTAATGCAACAAAAGTTCTAATAATAAAAATTCTGCACATCTAAGATAGCCTTTTTCCTTCAGTTGCGGTGCTGTTCTAAATATCTGGTAATATATTCTTCCACACCATTTCTTTCTAACCCCAATGCGATTGCCAGTTCCCCGTACAACGCATCCTCCGCCATCCTAAAATACCGCTCATCCAAAGCCGTGACCTTCTTGCCGTCCTCCAGTCTGGACTGTCTGCGGAGATACAGCGTCTTAATAATTCTTACCAATTCTTTGCAATCGCAACTTGCCAGAGCATCCTTATAAATCTGTTCCCTTCCCTTTTCGTCGGTAACATCTATCTGCTCCAACTGTGGAATTTCTTCCAATAATTGCATCGCTTCCTCTTTTGAAAGAATCTGCCGCAGGATTACCTTTGTATTATCCACAGGCGTATATACGATGCTGCCGCTGATATAGACCGGAAGCAGCGTATAGTACAAACGGTCAGTCTTGATTCCGCCCATATGCATCGGTCCGATTCCTTCTACTCTGCACACTCCCTGATTTCCATATACAATATAATCGCCTACTTCAAACATCTCTTCACTCTCTTTCTAATCTGCTTTTACTCTTCCTATTTTCTATTTTAATCCAAAAACAGATTTTTTGTAAGTAAAAGATTTTTGAAATATAACCGTCTTGTCTATCCCGGATAAGAAATACGCTCTACCAAAGATTCCTTTTTCTGGCTCCTTGTAAGCACCAGCGACAGGATTACTTGAAATACCACCAGAAATACAATCAGCACCAACAGCTCCTTTATCGGTAAATGATATTTGTAGAGTCCCAGCCATCCGTTGGCTCTGCCGTATCGGAACACACCATAGCCCGCCGGAACTCCCACCAACATTGCCACGATTACTGTTCCTATCGTAAAAATAATTCCTTCTGCCTGAAGGCTCATATTAAGCTGCCGGTCGGTCATGCCAATGGCCTGCAGCATTCCGAATTCCTGTTTTCGGATTACCACGCTGGTAATCAGGGTATTTGCCATGTTCAGAAAACTGATGACCGCTATCATTGCCGTAAGGGAATAACTCATGGTTTTCATCATTAGAATACTGTTTTCCGATATCTTTAATGCCTGCTCATAGCTTTGCATTTGCAGGTGTTCTTTTTCAGACAATAATTCCTTTAATTCCGCTTCCACATTTTTTTCCATATCTTTCTCACAGTCTACCCACACTTTAAACCACGTAGGTGTCTGAAACCCCAGTTTCTCATAGGTGTCCTCCGTCATTACCCAATCCGTATCCACTGCTCCGAAGGAACCTCTTACCACACTGTCCATGGTTTTACTTTCCGTTCCGTCAGCCAAGATAAAGCTGATCTTTTCCCCCATTTTCAATCCGGTCTCATCCCACCAGTAAGACCATCCATAGATTATCTCATCATTCTTGGATGCCTTCTCATAATCCAAAGTCCCCATAGTACTACCCTGTTCCTTTTCCCATTCAAAAGCCTCCCTGTCCAATACCTCGATACTCTGGTAAGCCTTTGCTTCTTTACCGTTCTTATCCGTTGTTTTCAGCAAAAGTACCGGACGGGTCTTTACTTCTTTTACCCCTTCTATCTGCTGAATATTTTTAATAAGTTCTTCGTCTATGGGATTCTCCTGTAAAATGGACTCCAAATTGTTTTCCGGGTATGCAGTATCATTCATACTGTAATCCAGAGCAATCTCAAATTTTCCGCTTTCCACACTTTTTTTCGCATCATATTCCGCATCCATGTTTCCCGCGAAATTTGCCATAACCACAAACAGGACGCAGGATAGTCCCATGGTGACAATGGTCTGTATCGTTCTCTTTTTTCGGCTTGCCAGATTTGCTCTGGTCAGACCTAAAACAGAGATGTCTTTTTTGCCTTTACGGATACCCTTCTTTTCCTTTTTACTGTTTTCCTCCTGATACCGCATTGCCTCCACAGGAGAAATATTTGCCACAGTCTTCATCGGTTTTTTCAGGGATGCCCATACGGTCAAAAAACAGATTAGTGCCACTGCCAAAAGCACTGTGGGCGAAAAAAGTGAAACTTCTATCCGATGGATATGGGTGGATTCCTCACTTAATTTCATCAGCCATGCAAAAAATCCCTCTGCCGTTCCATATCCCAAAACCAATCCCGCAGGAATTCCCACCAGTCCTAAAAACATTCCTTCTCTCCAAATCAACGTTTTCATCTGCTTTCTGGTGGCTCCCAATGCACGTACCTTTCCATATTCTTGAACTTTTTGTACGATTCCTACCTGAAATATATTATAAATGACCACAATGGATAAGAGCACCACGGCAAACATAATCACAATACAGACTGCCATAGTCTCCAACCCCGGATCCAACGCCCACATCAGATAGGCGTAATTATCCGACACAGCCTTTGTGTCCACTCCGCATTTTTTTGCCAGCTCCTTGAGGGTCTCTTCCCCGTTATCTGCATTGATATCCACGGATTTGTCCAGTCTGAAATATGCAATATAGGTTCTGGATTCCTCTGAAACTTTTTCCTGATAATATTCCTTTGATACAAAGGCACTCAGATTGGGAATTACAGATTCCTTCTCTTCTTTTATCATCCCGCTGATAACAAAAGTTTCCTCCCCATAAGGGGTACTTAGGTTTCGCCGATAATTGACCTTTACCGTTTCTCCTAATCTGGGATTTTCTATTCCACAGCTTTTAAAAAAAGATGGCGTTGCCGCAATCTCATTTCCTTCCTTTGGGAAACTGCCCTTTGTCAGTTTTCCAGACATATTGGTCATTTCCATTGAAACGTCATCGGCATATCGTAGCTTCCCGTCGCTGTCGGTAGTTCCCAGCACCGCCATGATTCCTATTTCCGTAAATTCACTTCGCATCTTCATCTCTTTCAGTTGATTTTTATCTACACCGTTAAAACTTCCATAGTAACTTCCGTACAACTCCTCGGCATTGACGCGGTTGGACTTTACCGTTCCGTATCCTACCGTGGCGATAGCGGTCAGAAGCATGGTGGTAATACAGATGGATATGATGACCAGAATACTCCGGGTGCGGTTCTTCTTATCGTTGGCAAGTGCCAGTTTTGTAACTGTATCCATATCTATACCACCTTTCCGTCTTCAATCATGATAATCCGGTCTGCCATCTGTGCTATATCCTCGTCATGGGTAATCATCACCAACGTCTGTCCAAACTTTTGAGCCGATATCTTTAGCAGCGATATGACCTCATCACTGGTTTTAAAATCCAGATTTCCCGTAGGCTCATCCGCAAAGATAATATCCGGTCTGGTTGCCAATGCCCTTGCTATGGCAACTCTCTGCTGCTGTCCTCCGGACAAGGCATTGGGAAGATGCTCTAAACGGTCCTCCAGTCCCAGAGTGGTAATAATCTCCATCATGAATGCTTCATCTATTTTCTGATGATCCAAGCCTAAAGGCAGTACAATATTTTCCCACACATTGATGGTGGAAACCAAATTAAATACCTGAAAAACAAACCCAATTTTCCTTCTTCGGAAAACTGCAAGTTCATCCTCCTTTAAGGAAAAAATATCTTTTTCTTTGATATAGACCTTTCCTTCCGTAGGATAATCCAATCCGCCTAACAGATGCAGCAGGGTACTTTTTCCCGAGCCGCTTTTTCCCACAACCGCCACAAATTCTCCCTGCTGCACTTCCATATTTATGTGGTTTACCGCTTTTACTTCACTGCTTCCACTTCCGTAAAATCTGCATAAATTTTCTGTTCTTAATATTGTTCCCATATTGTCACCTCTGTCTTTTTTATCTGATGAGACCACTCTATCATTCTCCTCTTTCATTTCTCTTTCAAAAAACCAAAAAAGTCTTACAGTTTTGTAAGACTTTCCTTGATTCCCTATAACGGAAGCTGAATGACAAAAATACTTCCCCGGGGTTTTGCCGCTGCTACCTTGATGGTTCCTCCATGCTGCTCAATAATATTTCTGGCAAGATAAAGACCGATTCCCTGTCCGCCCTCCGCCTGAACCTGTTCTGTGGAACCCCGGTAAAACCGTTTGAAAATCTGACTGCGTTCCTCCGCAGGGACTCCCATTCCCTCATCCTCTATCTCAATTCTCAAAAACAGGGACAGCTTCTGCATCCTAAGCCGGATACAACTGCCCTTTGGACTGTACTTTACCGCATTTTCCAAAACGTTAATCAGAGCCTCCGACAACCATTTTTTATCCTGACGGATATATAGATTCTCTGCTTCTTCTGAATCCTCCAACTGAATCTCTATCTCTTTTTCCTCTGCCTTCGGATAGATACGGTTCACCGCTTGAAGCACCGTATCAAAAATCCCCTCTTCTTTCAGAGAAATTTCAATTAATCCCGTTTCCATTCTGGATATCTGCACAAGGGCACCTACCAGCTCTTCCAAACGGATAATCTGATTTTGACACCTTTCCAAAAACTCCCTGTACTCATCTTCTGTCAGCCTTTCCGAATTTAAGATGTCAAAACTGGTTTTCAATGCCGCCACCGGAGTCTTTAGCTGATGGGACAGATTGGTTACCAACACTTTTGTTTCTTCCTTCTCTGTTTTTGCCTGCCGGGTCATCAGCTTAATATATTCCGTAAGGGAGTTTAGGGTCATCTGTATCTGCCCGTATTGCCGACTCTGACCTTGTTCTTTGAATATTTCTTCTGCCTGTGTGTAATCTCCCTGCCGCAATGCCTCTATGGTTTCCAGAATCGCCTCCAGTTCCCGCTCTTTTTCCCGTTTTTTTCTTCCGGCATCCACTTCTGTTCCAAACCACAGTGCTACAAAAGCTGCCGTTGTCAAAAACAGAATGATTCCCTCCCGATAAAGAAATTCTTTTTTGAGTCTGCTCTGATAACCCTCGTTATATCCATATTTTTCCAATTCCTGCCGGGCATCTTCTCCCACAAGAATTTCCTGTCCCTTCAGATAACCGGTGACAAAAGACAACTGTTCTTCCTTGGTGTCTGCTTGCAGGATACCTGCCAGAATCTCTTCTTTTTCTTTGTAATTCTGATATTCCATACTTCCCAGCAATCCGTTGAGAAGTATCCAACACAGGATTCCCACCAGCAATCCCGTGTATCTTTTTTCCCGTTTCATGTTTTACTCCTTACAGCCTCTCCACTTCCTGATTCCAGACATATCCCAATCCCCGGACATTTTTAATATAAACCGGCTTGGATTTATCCTTTTCGATTTTTTCCCGCAGGCGGTTCACATTGACCGCAACCGTATTGTCATCCACAAAATTTCCGTCTACATCAAAAAGACGTTCCAGAATCTGCTGTTTTGATAAAATCTGTTTTGCATTCTCCACAAAAAGAATCAAAAGTTTCCATTCATTTTTGGTCAGAGACAATTCCGTTCCTCTGTGCCATACCTTCATATCCGACATGGATATCTTCAAGTCTCCGGTTATGATTTCTCCATCCTGCTTTTCTTCCTTCCGGTCTGCATAGGCTTTGATTTTCAGCAACAGCACCGATAGGCTGAAGGGTTTTGTCACATAATCGTCTGCCCCTGCATTATATCCCATGACATAATATGTCTCCTGCTCCAATGCCGTCAGACAGATGATATGGCAGTTTTTTCTCTCCCGGGCATAGGCTACCATGTCCAGTCCGTTTCCGTCCGGCAGATTGATGTCACAGATAAAAATATCTGGATTTTCTTTCTCTAACACCTTTTTTGCCTCTTTTATGTTCTTGCAGGAAAACACCCCATACCCTTCTTTCTCCAAGGAAAAGGATATTCCCCGATTTACACTTTCATCATCCTCTAAAATCAGTATTTCCATCATACTTTTCTTCCTTTTTTCTGTAACAAGCGGCTTTTCTTAGCGGTAATAAAGCGGTTACTTTTTGTTCACGGATATTATAGCATAATTTCATCTGTCTTTAACGCAAAAATACATGGAAGAGAAATTCTCTTCCATGTATTCGCTTTTTACACTATATTTACTGGATGACTCCGCCTTCTACTACTAAGTTTTCCGGGTCTACACTGTCTCCGTAAACGGCTTTTAAGGTTGCGTCATAATCTTTGTGGAAGAACTGCTGCTCTCCCAGAGATTTAATCTCATCGTTAATCCAGTTTAACAGTTCGGTGTTGCCTTTCTGTACTGCCGGTGCAATGGCATCCGTGTTTCCGAGAGATTCGATTCCTACGCTGAATCCTTTGTTCTGAATTGCCCATGCCAGTACCTCCGTGTTATCTGTGGAGAAGGCATCTCCTCTTCCATCTAACAGTGCGTCATAAGCTTCCTGATATTCATCAAATTTGATTAAGTTTACCTCAGGATAGTTCTCGGTAAAATAGGTTTCTGCTGTGGTTCCTTTTACTACAATCAAATCCTTGCCCTTTAAATCCTCCGGGTCTGTAATCAAAGCGTCTTCCGGAGATACAACACCCAGAGCCACCTTCATGTACGGAAGGGCAAAATCTACTTTTTCGCTTCTCTCGTCTGTTACAGTAAAGTTGGCAAGAATAATATCTACCTTACCTGACTGCAAATATTCTACACGGCTTGCTGCTTCTACATAGACAAACTCTACGGCATCTTCACTACCCAGAAGGTCTTTGGCAATCTGTTTTGCAAAGTATACATCATAGCCTTGAACCTCGCCGTTTTCATCCACATATCCGAATGGATTCTTGTCGCTGAAAACACCGATTTTGATGGTGCCGTCTTTTTTGATTTCATCCAGCGTTCTGGCTTTTCCGGCTGTGGTCTCTGTAGTTTCTTCTTTTTTTGGCTCTGTGGCAGTTTCACTGCTGCCGCTCTTGCAGCCTGCCAGCACTCCTGCCGCAAGACTCATTGTCAATAAAATTCCCAATAGTTTCTTTTTCATGTTTTTTTCCTCCATCTCTTTTATTCCTTTACAGCTTCATAGTGAAAACTGTTTAAAAACTGTTTTGCCCTGTCGCTTTTCGGTGCCGAAAAAAATTCTTCCGGCTTTCCCTCTTCTACAATCTGTCCTTCGTCTAAGAAAAGAACCCGGTCCGCCACCGCTTTTGCGAACTCCATCTCATGGGTTACGATAATCATGGTCATTCCGGTTTTTGCCAGTTCCAATACCACCTGCAAAACCTCCCGTACCATTTCCGGGTCTAACGCCGCTGTAATCTCATCCAGCAAAAGCACCTCCGGGTGCATCAACAAAGCTCTTACAATGGCAACTCTCTGTTTTTGCCCGCCGGAAAGCTGTCTGGGATAATCCTTCTTTTTTTCCAAAAGTCCTACCCGCTCCAACAACAGCTCCGCTTCTTTTTTTACCTCTTCTTTCTCTCTTTTCTGCACCATGCAGGGTGCCAGTATAAGATTATCCAGAATGTTCATGTTGGGAAACAAATCATAGCTTTGAAATACCATTCCTATTTTTTCCCGCACATCATGGATTTTGCGGCTCTCTTTTTCATAATTCACGCCATTTAGTTTTAACTCCCCTTCATCTATATCCTCCAAACGGTTCAAGCATCTTAAAAAGGTACTTTTTCCGCAGCCGGAAGGTCCTATAACTACCACCACTTCTCCCTTTTGAATGGAAAAGTTGATGTCATCCAATATCCGTTTCCCCGGAATATAGGATTTTTTTAAATGTTCTACCTCTAATATTGCCTCTGACATATCTGCCTCCTAATTCACCAGTCTTTTTTCCAATGCAGCGGAGATTCTTGAGAATGGAAAACAAATGGCAAAGTACATCAGAAATACCACACCATAAACCCACAATGCCGCCGTAGGGTTTGTATATCTGGATGCATCAATAATCTGTTTTCCTACCTTCACTACCTCCACAACTCCAATCAATACCACCAAGGAGGTAGTCTTTATCATTCGGGTCAGAAGGTTTACCGCCGAGGGCAGAAGCCTTCGGATTGTCTGAGGAAGAATTACGCTCCGGTACACCTGCCATTTATTCAATCCCAGAGCATAACCGCTTTCATATTGATGCTTGGGAATGGCAATCAATGCACTTCGCACCAAATCTCCCATCTCTGCCGTTCCCCAGAAGGTAAATACGATAATCGCCGCTTTCTCTCCCGACAGATTCATGTTCAAGTGCTTTGCCGCACCGAAATATACCAAAAACAGTAACACCAGCTGTGGCATAATTCTTACGATTTCTAAATAAACCCTACAGACTGCCCGCACTCCTTTATTTTGAAGATTCATAAGCATTCCCAAAAAGAATCCCAGAACGATGGACAGCATCATTGCTATCACCGCTATCCGCAGGGTAACCCAGAGTCCTTCACAGAGCCTGAGAAAATTAGTTCCTTTAAACAGCACTTCCAGTCCCGTATTCTGCATAACGAATCCTCCTTTCCACCAAAGTACATAAAACAGATATCGGCAGTAAAATAATCAGGTATGCCATTACCAACATGAAGAGTGCTTCATCTGTCTTATAGTAAATCCCAATTAAGTCCTTTGTGACAAACATCAAATCTGCCAAAGCCACCGCACTGAAAACCGAGGTCTCTTTTATTAGGAAAATCACGTTGGCACAAAAAACCGGAATGGAATTGGATACTGCCTGTGGTAAGATAATTTTCCTAAAGACCTGACTTTTTCTCATTCCCAGACTCAGCCCCGCTTCAATCTGTATCCCGGATACATTGTCCAATCCGCTTCGGAATGCCTCTGCCATATAGCTTCCTCCCAGAAAGGTCAGACCTATGATGGCACAGCTCTCGGAGCTGAACACAATTCCCAGCTTCGGCAAACCAAAGTACAAAAAGAATAGCTGAATCAACAACGGTGTGTTTCTGGATAATTCAATATAACAGACCACCAGTTGTCTGAGAATCGGTATCTTCAAATAGCGAATCATGCTGCATATAAGACCGATAAGGATGGAAAACAGGATACCCCATACCGCCATGTGCAGGGTGAGTTTCGCCGCCTCCACATATAAAGGAAGCTGTTCCTGCATAAAATTAACGTCCATTGCCAATAACTCCTTCAACTTTTTGAATAATTGCTTTTGCAAGTTTCTTATGCCCTTCCTCGTCTAAATGTTCCTGATCTTCTTTACTTGGAACAGCATATGCAGATGCCTGTAGAAATTCTATTTTATATTTTTTTGCAATATCCTCATAAACTTCCGGCAAAGCTTTTGAAGTTTCTACCGATTTTTGTCCGAACTCCGGGTCATATTCTTTTTTCCAAACCTTTTCTCCCAGAGCAATGGGCGAAATCAAAAGCACTTTTGCCTGTGGCTGATATTCCTGAATTTGCAAAATCAGACGCTCTATCCCTTTTCCGATGACTCCCGGCGAAGCATCATATACTGTTTTACAGTCATTGGTTCCCAGCATTAATATTACAAGTTCTAAAGGCTTATGGCTTTCCAGAACCGTTCCCAACAGTGCCGTCCCTCTTCTTCCTTCTCGCAAAGGGTCTTCAAAAACTGTAGTTCTTCCGCACAGCCCTTCCTCAATGACCCGATATCCCTTTCCCCGAACCGCAGCATCCAGCCGTCCCGTCCATCGGATTTCCCAATTATAACGATTCTCTGTCCCCGGTATTAAACCATAGGTATTGGAATCTCCAAAACATAATATCTGCTTCATATCAAACATTCTCCTATTTCACAAAAAAAGCAGGTACGTATCTGTACCTGCCTGAAAATCAACTTAATTTCATTCAAGACCAAATACAAGACCGCACGAAAAATACTGCATCTGCTTCATGCACATACAATTCTGACAGCACATCATGTAATTGGTCGCTTTTTGAATTTCTGCGGTTCTCATATTTTCTCCTCCTATTTCCTATTAATTCGATATGATTACTATATATTAATTGGTTTTCTTTGTCAACACTTTTTTTCATAAAAAATAACCCCACATAAAAATGCGGAGTTATAAAAACTATCCTTTCATCTGTTTTTTCTTAGCATACATGGCATTGTCGGCTCTCTGGAATACCTCACGGACATTGTCATTTACAGTGCATTTCTCATAACCGTAAGCGATTCCTACTTCTTTTTCATCTACCCCCAGAGCCTCACTTAATTTTGCTTTGGTTCGCTCAATACGATTCATTTTTTCAGCCATCTTTCTGTCTGAAATCTGCTCGCATAGAATGCAGAACTCGTCACCACCTATTCGGTAAAGCCTTCCACTCCTTCCCATAATTCCATTGACAATTTCTGCGGAAAGACGAATATAGGTATCCCCTTTCAAATGACCTTCTTTGTCGTTAATCTGTTTTAAACCATTCAAATCCATAACGATAATAAAACATTCCGTCCGTTCTTTGGCGATTTCATTCAGTTTATTTTGAAATGCCTGCCGGTTATAGGTCTGGGTCAGCGGATCATATTTGTAGGCTTTTTCATTTAAGAACAAGTAATAGGAAAAAATCGCAACAGCCACCGACGGCCATAGCAATAATACTTCCTCCCAAATTAGCTGCAACACAATCCCGCCAAATAAAATCACATAATTCCAATTCAGAAATCTTCTCTCCTCTTTTTCATAACGGTATCTGTTAATATAATTGGCTCCCACAAAAAGTACAAATCCATAGAGATTCAAAATAAGGTTCACAAAAAACAACGGACCTCTTATATAATGGTTGTCCGGAGTGATTGTAAATACCCATCCGTTCCAAGTACTGCTGAGTGCCAGCAGACTTCCCACCACAATCGGTGCCACACTCTTTTTCCAGTTGCTTCGGATTTTCTCACTCTGCGTCAATGCAAAGAGATAGCTGCTCCAAGGTGAAAGAGAAAATTCAAAGCCATTGACTATACGAAGTATCCAATGGATTCCTTTTCCCGGTCTTCCCTCCAGAAGTGTACTGGTAACCGTCAGGAAAATAATGACGGTAACAATCATAGTAATTTCCTTTAATCTCTGCAAGGTCTGCCCGTCTAATATGCAATTCATCTTAATTGCCCTGTTGAGAACAATTAATATCATTAATCCTAAAAAACTAGGTCCGATTTCTGCAATTCCCATTCCCATAGACTGTCTCCCACTAAAGTCCTTTTTCAAGTATACTATATTTCCGAAACGAAAAAAGCTCCGCCTTGGAGCTCTTTTGCTTATAATATCATTTAACAAATCCTATTATATCTGCTTATAATCCTAAAGGATTTTTTGTGGAATGTCAACAATTATTATTGAAAATATGACATTTACAATAATTCTATTATTTCAGACGGTTTTAATACCTTTCCTGCGGATACTACCTTCTCATTGATGACAAGTCCCGGCATACTCATGATTCCATAAGCCATAATTTTTTCCATGTCGGTTACATATTCCACCTCCATGTCAACTCCCGTTTCTTTCAGGGCCTTCTTTGTATTCTCATACATTTTGTGACAGGATTTGCAGCCTGTTCCCAGCACTTTAATACTTTGTAATTCCATTTTTTATCCTCCTATATTATATTTAAATGTGAATCAAAATATTCCTATTTTTATATCAACAGATACTGTATCTGATTAAAAAAGTACCCTACCATGACAATTCCAATGGTACAGATTGCCACAAATATTCCCAGTAATTTAGGCTTCACAGCTTTTTTTAGCATGATGATTGACGGCAGTGAGAGAGTGGTAACGCCCATCATAAAAGACAACACGACACCTAATCTTGCTCCCTTTGCAAGCAGAGCCTCGGCAATGGGAATACACCCGAAAATATCTGCATACATCGGTATGCCTGCAACAGTAGCAATGACTACGCCAAAGGGATTTCCGGTGCCAAGTATACTGACTATCCATTTCTCCGGTATCCAGTTATGGATTACCGCTCCCACAGCAATTCCCAGAACCACATAAGGCACTACTTTTTTTGCAGTGGACACCACCTGATCCCATGCATATTTTAGACGGTCCGTTTTGGTTATTTCCTCCACCGGAAGGTCTATGGACTTCCCGTTTCGGATAAATTCCTGTACCTGATCCTCCAAGTGCATTTTTTCTATTAAGGTTCCTCCCGCAACGGCTATGAGTAATCCCACCAGAACATATACAACTGCTACTTTCCATCCAAAAATGCTCATAAGCAGAACCAATGAACCCAAATCCACCATGGGCGAAGAGATAAGAAATGAAAAGGTTACACCCAATGGAAGTCCGGCACTGGTAAAGCCAATGAATAGCGGGATAGAAGAACAGGAGCAAAAAGGCGTTACCGTTCCGAGAAGGGCAGCAACCACATTCGCCCCTATCCCTTTCATTCCTCCCAGTATTTTCTTAGTTCTCTCCGGCGGAAAATAACTTTGAATATATGAGATAATCAATATCAAACATCCCAGCAGTACCATGATTTTAATAAAATCATAAATAAAAAATTGTATGCTGCCTCCCAGTCTCTGTCCGGTATCAAGTCCCATTGCTTCCAAAGCATTTCCAATAAGTCTGTTTAACCATTTCATTCCCAAAACTTCATTCTGAAAAAATTCCCATACTGTTTTCATTTTTTTCTCCTTATATTTATAAATCGAAATATTTCAATATATATTTTGTAATATAAGCCGTACTTTTCCGTACGGCTTCATTCCTTATTATTTATTTTGTGTCTGTGGCTTTTATGAACGTTTTAAGATAAGAAGCTAAACTTTCCACGCCCTCTGAAGAAATAGAATAATGCATCCATTTTCCTTCTTTTCTTCCCACAACAATCCCGCTATCACATAAAATTTTCATATGATGAGATAGGGTAGGCTGGCTAATCTGCATCTCTTCCAATATCTTACAGGCACATTTCTCCTCATGCTCCAGCATCTGCAAAATTTGTAATCTGTTTTCATCACCGAAGGCTTTGAACATAGCCGCAGCTTTTTTATTATCCATCCTGCCATCTCCGTTCACAAAATTTTGTCTATTGGTATTATAACATCATATAGATATTTGTCAATATGTTGTTATAATTCAATTACCTGCTCTTTTACAGAAGGATCGTGATTTGCTATTACGCCGAGACAATTTTCATCCTTTCGACATTCGCATAGCCACTGCAGGGATTTTTTCGCCAATTCTTTGTCTACGGTAAAACCGGGAATAATTTTTTTATCAAAAGAATCCTGAAGGTATGCTCCGTCATTTGCCAGAATCAGGTATTTTTCCTTTGGGATGCTCTATCAGATAGCAGGATACCGGAAGAATCCTTTTCTTCGTTTTTCCCCGCAAAAAACCTGTGACCGCAAGGGGATTTTTTTCATGGAGTGGGATTGCTTGGTCCACTTTCACACTTCCGGTATGAAATACATGTACTTTAATCATCTTCTCCACTCCTATCCGGCAGCATTGCCGTAATATCCTTTGCCAGTTGCAACATATGTCTTTTCCATGATGGTTCCCACCCGGACACCGCTGCACTCTTCCAACTGCAACATTTCCAATATCAGATGCTGCCTGTTTTCATCTCCGATGGCATTTAAAATTTTTTTGCAATTTGCAAATTCCTTTGCTAACTGTTTGATATTTTTTTCTATGGTCATCTACCTGCTCCTACTTTATCTTATGACCGGATATTGCTTCAAAATGATATTTCACAATTCCCAAATCCAGTTTTGTATAAAATCCCGTCCCTGATTTTACAGACACCTGATTATCCTGAAAATTAAAATAAAATTTCTGTTGGTTCATGGCTGTGGGAGCAAGCAACGCCGCTTTTACACCTTTTACAAACCAGTCCGGTTGATTCTCCTCCTGATTACAAACTTGTTTTAATTCTTTGTTTTTGTGCGGCACTCCCTGGGTCTGTCCGTATCCAAGGGAAATCACACACACCAATTTTTCCCCTTTCTCTATTTTTGCCGCACATTTTCCTTTCCCATAGGTCATTGCAACCCAACAGGTATTCAATCCTAATTCCTGTGCCTTCAAAACCATTTTTTCACCGTAGTATCCCACGGTTTCCTCTAAAGTTTCGGTATTCTTTCCCACCAAGGCAATATAGTTTGTTACGCCGCTAAATTTTCCGTAACGTGCCATCATGGTACTAAAACATTGCGGCTCATCATAGATAATCTGCATATGCAATCCACTTTCCTCATTACATTCTGCCAGACAAGCCTCTAATTCTGCACGAATATTTTCTTCAATTTTTTTATTCTGATACTGTCTGACACTATGTCGCTGTTTCATAATATCTAATAATTCCATTATTACGTCCTCCATCAAATATTGTTTGGTTTATTTGCTTAAACAATTATATCACGATGAATTTAAAATGTTTCAATGGGAAAGAAAATCGAGATGAATAAAAAAACAATATAAATGGCGAGGTCAGAATCTATCTGCCTCGCCTCAGTGCAGTCCGAAAACATACACCTCAATCCTTATATATAATATACCTTACTGTAACAAAATATGCAAGGCTTTCTGTTTATTTTTTCACATATG